>NODE-598-length-12764-cov-16.0888_pt1 | contig 12764 bp, 12 predicted proteins | sample MGYA00139097_ERZ477577 | MGnify/ENA metagenome assembly ERZ477577 | reverse complement strand
AGAGGCTGGAGGCTGGAGGTTTTTCCAACCCCCAGTCCCCAACTTCCAGTCCCTGAACTTTTACAGACAGGATGAGTCGTGGCAATAGATGATCAAATTACCGAAGCGTTAAACTCCCCTGACGAAGAAGTCCGTTTGCAGGGTTTGCGTGACCTTGCGTCCTGTGATGCCATTGAGGGCCTCGACCTTATTTTCAAGGCCTTTGGTGATGAAAGCTGGCGCGTCCGCAAGGAATCCATTGAGCTCTACCTGAAGTTGCCGGTCAGTCGTGAGCTGATTGGTGAAATCATTGAACTGTTACATGCCGAGGAGAACGCCGGGCTGAGAAATGCAGCCGTAGAGATACTGACAAGAATGGGCCGGGATTCTGTGCCGATGCTGTTGGCGCAGGCCCGTTGTCCAGATCATGACGTTCGTAAGTTTATTATCGATATCCTCGGTGATATTGGCGACCCTGAAGCCGTTCCGGTTCTGATTGCAGGATTGGACGATGAAGACAGCAACGTCCGCGCTGCTGCTGCTGAGAACCTTGGTAAATTGAAGAGCTCTGAGGCCATCCCGAATCTTCTCAAGGCGATGCATTACCAGGATCTGCTCCTGCAATTTACCATTCTGGATACATTGGGTCGGATCGCTTCTCCCGTTTCGTTAAAGGACCTGCTCCCTTACAAAGACGAGAAGCTGCTGCGCAAGGCCCTGATTGATTGCCTTGGTAAAGCTGGAGATGACTCTGCCGTTGCTGAACTTGTTGTTTCGCTCACGGATCCCATGAGAAATGTGCGTGAGGCTGCGATTCTTGCCCTGGTGGCAATTCATAGTCGTTATCCTGATGTCGTGGCCCAGCAACTGTCACAATCTGAAAAGGGACCTGCCGCGGTTGCCGTGTCCGGGTACCTGGATGATGAATACACGGAGCCTCTCAAGCGCGCCACGGTGCGGATCCTGGGCTGGCTTGGTGATTCGGATTCCGTTTTACCCCTCTTGAAGATGCTCGATTACGAATCGCTTCAGCAGGAAGCTCTGGCCGCACTGGTCGATATTGGCCGCGGTAATTGTCAGGCACTCCTGTCAACATGGAACAAGGTTGAGGGTAATCAACGCGCATACCTTGCCTATATTCTGGGTGAGGCCGGTTGCTCAGAAGGGTTGTCTGTGCTTCAGGACGGGCTCCTGTCTGATGATAACCAGCTGGTCCGGATGTCTGCTTATGCGCTCGGTAAAATCGGCGCCGTGCAGATGTTGCCGAACCTGGTCGATTGCCTCCGCAGCGAATCTTTCGAAGTCCAGGAGGCAGCCAATGAAGCGCTGATCACTCTGGGAAAAAGTTTCCCGGAGGAAAGCTTTAGCGCTCTTGCACCGCTCCTTACTGACAATGACCCCAGGCAACGCGTGTTTGCTGTTATGGTTTTGCGGGAGTTGGAAGATCCTGCAGTTCTTGACACCCTCGGGCTGGCGCTCAAGGATTCAGCCGTCGAAGTTCGCCGGGCTGCCGTGAAAGTCTTTGAACGGTTCGATGTCAGTGACCATCTCGGCGCTCTGCTCCTGTCTCTGACCGATGAAGACGCTGAAGTGCGCCGTACGATTATTGAAATCCTTGGCAACTGCAACAACGAAGACGCTCTGGATGGCCTGCAGCTCGCCCTGCAGGACGAGGATGTCTGGGTCCGCGCGTCAGCAGTACGTGGCCTGGGTCGAGTCGCCGGTTCGCGAAGTTGTGCCCTGGTTGAGTCTGCCCTGAAAGACCCGGTTGGCCTGGTCAGTATTGCGGCGCTGGAAACCCTTTCAACTCTCGCTGGTGCCGGTGCCGTTAATCATATGGTTTCGGCATTGGACCACAGCGATGAAGAAGTCGTGACGGCTGCTATGAACCTGTTGACTCATTACGGCTCCGAGGACTGGATCAATGATCATGCCGAGAGGTTGATTAATCATCCTTTCTGGGTCGTCCGGGCGCAGATTGCCAGAAGCGCGGTTGAAGTTCTTGGTCAGAAAGCTCGACCACTCCTGGAAACACGTCTTGCCATTGAAACTGAGGAAGTGGTTCGTCAGCAGCTCTCCGACTTGCTTGCCGATCTCCCTGTGAATTGATTCCCTGATGCTTTTTTTGTCACCTGAAATAAAGATGACTGCCGATGAATTCCGCCTCTTGCGGGATTTTGTTTATCAGCATTGCGGGCTCAATTTTACGGAAGATTCCAAGTATCTTCTGGAAAAACGTCTCGGCAAGCGTTTGCAGATGCACAACCTGAAGACCTTCAAGGACTATTATTATTTCCTGCGTTACAATTCGAATAAGGACCAGGAGTTGACCGAGGTTATTGATCAGTTAACCACCAACGAGACCTATTTTTTCCGTGAAAATTTTCAACTCAAGACCTTTGCTGAAGATATCCTCCCGGAGGTTCGTAAGCGCAAGGAGATCGAGGGTAAGAAGACCTTGCGCATCTGGAGTGCCGGCTGTTCATCAGGTGAGGAACCCTACACGATCGCCATGCTTCTCCTCAGCCAACCCTGGCTGCAGTCATGGAAGGTTGAAGTGGTCGGCACCGACATCAGCCAACGGGTCCTGCATATGGCCCGGGAGGGCGTTTATGGAGAGGCTTCGTTCCGTAGCACGGACCCTCAAGAGAAGGCTCGGTTCTTTACAGAGCATGAAGGGAGGTGGCGTGTTAAAGACGAGGTCCGGAGCCTGGTCTCAATCAGTCATTTAAATCTCTTTGATTCGTCACGGATTGCCCTTTTGGGGAAGATGGATCTCATCTTCTGCCGGAACGTTATTATCTACTTTGATCAGGCCGGTAAGAAGAGTGTCATTGAAAACTTTTTTCAACGCCTGGTCCCTGATGGCTTCCTGCTGTTGGGGCATTCAGAATCTCTGATCAACCTCAGCACCTCATTTCAGCTGCGACATTTTCAGCATGACATGGTTTATCAGAAGCCTCTGACCTCTATTCAAAGTCGCAGGGGACTGTTATGACCTCCGCTAAAGTCAGAGTGCTGGTTATCGACGACTCGGCATTTAATCGTCGCAGCATTGTGAAAATGCTCGAATCGCTACCCAATGTTGAAGTCATCGGCTACGCCTGCGATGGCGAGGATGGCCTGCGCAAGGTGATTGATCTGCAACCGGATTTGATTACCCTTGATCTTGAAATGCCTCGCATGGATGGCTTTACACTGCTGCGTATTGTTATGCAGAAACAGCCCACGCCGATCATCGTTGTCTCCTCGCGCTCTGATGATGGTGATGTTTTTAAAGCCCTTGAACTTGGTGCTGTTGAATTTGTTCCCAAGCCTTCCTCGAAGGTGTCGCCAATCCTGATGGATATCCGTGAGGAACTCCTGGAAAAAGTTCGTGAAGTGACCTCTGCCAATCTCAGCAATGTCATGGCTCACGGTAATGCCGTCAGTCAACTGAAGCGCGTACCCACGACCACACGCCAACCACGACAAGACCTTGTCTCTGATGACGTCGCACAGTCTTACCGAATGGTTGTTATCGGTTCGTCGACCGGTGGACCACCGGCCCTGCAGAATATCTTCTCTGCAATCACCGATGAAATCCCGGTGGCCTTTGCCGTCGCTCAACATATGCCGTCAGGTTTTACACGTGCTTTCGCTGAACGACTGAACCGCTTCTGTGCATTGTCTATAAAGGAAGCTGAGAATGGTGACATTGTCCGGCCAGGGCAGGTTTTGATTGCGCCCGGTGGAAAAAATCTTGAGTTTTTTCAAAAAGGATCCAATGTCATTGCCAAAGTTTCTGATCCCAAGGGTCATCAGCGATATCTGCCTTCGGTCGATGCCCTTTTTTCGAGCGCCGCATCTATTTACGAAAAGCGCTTGCTCGGAGTGGTCCTGACCGGCATGGGCAACGATGGCCGTATGGGCGTTCACACCATCAACAGTCATGGTGGGCGTGTGATTGCTGAAGCCGAAGAAAGTTGTGTTGTTTTCGGTATGCCGAAGGAGGCAATCGCAACCGGACTCGTTGATCGAATTGTTCCCCTGCCTCTGGTGTGCAGGGAAATCCTTAAAGAGTGTGGTTACGACAGATGATCTGAAATACAGTGTTTATGCGTTGTGATAGCGTTATTAACGCTGGATATTTTTACGCAGGATTGTTATTATTCCATGATTTTGGCTGGGAATAAGAGACGAGGAGCTTGTGCATGAGTCATCATGACGAAGAAAATGACACTGCAGGGCGTGCAGATGAATTTCTGCAGGTTTTCAAAAAAGGAGCCGAGTTCACCCAGGACCTTCTGAAGGAGAACGAACGTCTTCGCTTTCGCGTTGTCAAACTAGAGGAAACCCTCAAGGAAAAGGGCCCTGATGTTGTTGCTGATAATCCGGAAGCACTGGAACTGAAAAAGAAAATTTTAGAGCTTGAGCAGGAAAAGGAAGAGATTCTGGGCCAGATCAAGGTTGTCGAGGAGGAGAACCAGAATTTTGCAAATCGTTATGTTGAGATTGAAGAAGAGAACAATATGCTTGCCAATCTCTACATTGCTTCCTACCAATTGCATTCAACCCTCGATTTCAAAGAAGTTCTGAAAATTATACAAGAAATTGTCATTAACCTGATCGGCGCCGAAGAATTTGGAGTGCTTCTGCTTGATGAGAAGACGAATCTTCTTGAGCCTGTGGCCAGCGAGGGGCTTGAAACCTCGGACCTGCCTTCCATAGCCGTAGGCTCTGGTATTATTGGTGAGGCTGTCGATTCTGGCGAAAACTATTTTATTGAGTCGATGCATGGTTATGTGGTCGATCTCCAAAAGCCTATTGTTTGTATCCCTCTTAAAATCAAGGAACATGTTATTGGTGTGATTTCCATCTACAAGCTGTTTGAGCAGAAGGATGAGTTTACCAATGTGGACTATGAACTTTTCACCCTGTTGGCCGGACATGCCGCCACGGCAGTTTTCTCGTCTCGGATGTATTCCGATTCAGAGCGAAAGTTGTCGACGATCCAGGGTTTTATTGATTTGTTAACCAAGTAGCGGGAGAGGTTCTATGACTGGCTATAAAGTTCTTGTTGTTGAAGACTCGCCCACCATGCGGCAGTTGATCGTGTTTGCACTGAAACGAATTCGTGGTTTTCAGATCGTTGAAGCAAATGACGGTGTGGATGGCCTTAAAAAACTGAGCGCGGAAAAATTTGACCTTATCCTGACAGATATCAACATGCCTATTATGGATGGCTTGAAGCTTGTCAGTATGGTTCGTAACGATCCAAACTACAAAGAGACCCCTATTATCGTTATCACCACGGAAGGGGCGATAGAAGATCGTGAAAGAGCTTTGGCCCTGGGTGCTAATGAATATATCACCAAGCCGATCCAGACCATGAAAATCCTGGAAACGGTCAAAAAATTAATGAGTGTTTGAACCTCATCTAACCTGGAAAATCGGAGGCTGGTTTGTCAAAAGAAGAAGCAATTGAAGTTGAAGGTAGTGTTATTGAGCCGTTGCCAAATGCAATGTTCAAGGTCGAGCTTGATAACGGGCATGTTGTTCTGGCACATATTTCCGGAAAAATGCGTAAGTACTACATCCGTATCCTGCCCGGTGATCGTGTAACAGTGGAACTTTCGCCCTACGACCTCAGCCGTGGTCGTATCACCTATCGCGCCAAATAATCCCTCTGAATGACGGCCCTAGCCGTTGCTCCGAATGATGGCCGATCCTTTGCCCATGATAACAGCCGGCTTACGCCGGTTTTCATGTTTAAGGTCGTGAACTCGTGCCAAATGTCAGTTTGTGGCAAGTCTGAAAAAAGCTCCCCTATGGAGGCAGTATGCAGGAACGTTACAACCCCTTGGATTTAGAGATCGCCTGGCAGAAGCAGTGGGCGGAGACCAAGCCCTGGGCCGTGTCCGAGGATGACAGTAAACCGAAATATTATCTGCTGGAAATGTTTCCTTATCCCTCCGGTCGTATTCATATGGGACACGTGCGCAATTACTCGATCGGTGATGTTGTCGCCCGTTTCAAACGTTTGCAGGGTTATAACGTACTGCACCCGATGGGTTGGGATGCTTTTGGTATGCCTGCTGAAAATGCGGCCATCCAGCATGGAACGCATCCTGCGAAATGGACCCGGGAGAATATCGCCAACATGCGCACCCAGCTCAAGCGCATGGGTTTTTCCTATGACTGGGATCGGGAGTTGGCGACCTGCGAGCCTGACTATTATCGCTGGGAGCAGCTGATCTTCCTGAAAATGATGGAGAAGGGGCTGGCGTACAAGAAAAGTGCCGCTGTCAACTGGTGCCCGGAATGCGAGACGGTGCTCGCCAATGAGCAGGTTGAGGAAGAATGTTGCTGGCGCTGCGAGAATAAGGTTGAAGAGAAAGAGCTGGAGCAGTGGTTCTTTCGCATCACCAACTACGCTGAAGAGCTTCTTGAATCTACCCAGAGCATGCCCGGCTGGCCCGACTCCGTACTGACGATGCAGCGCAACTGGATCGGCAAGAGCACAGGTTGTGAGATCGACTTTACCGTTGAGGGGCAAGACCATGCCGTACGTGTCTTTACGACACGTCCAGATACGCTCTTTGGTGCAACTTTTATGAGCCTTGCCCCGGAGCATCCTCTCGCTCAAGAGTTGACTGCCGAAGACCGACGTCAGGATGTTGAAGCTTTTATCAAGAAGGTGCAGGGTGTCGAGCAGGCGCAACGAACCAGCGATGATTATGAAAAAGAAGGCGTCTTCACCGGGTCTTACTGCATTAACCCTGTGAATGGCGCAAAGATGCCGATATTCTTGGCAAATTTTGTTTTGATGGGCTATGGCACGGGGGCTGTTATGGCGGTGCCGACTCACGATCAGCGTGATTTCGACTTTGCCCGTAAATATGACTTGCCGATGCAGGTTGTGATTCAACCCGAAGGTGAAGTGCTCGAGCCTGCTTCGATGGAGGCCGCCTGGGAAGGGCCTGGTACGATGATCAACTCGGGCCAGTTTGACGGACTTGATAATCACGCCGGCAAAGAGAAAGTTTCTGAATATCTTGAATCACAAGAGCTGGGCCAGCAATCGGTGAATTACCGGATCCGCGATTGGCTGGTTTCCAGGCAGCGCTATTGGGGCACGCCGATCCCGGTGATCTACTGTGACAGTTGTGGCGCTGTGCCGGTTCCTGAACAGGACCTGCCGGTCACCTTACCCACTGATATCGAGTTCTCCGGCGAGGGTGGCAGCCCCTTGGCAAAGCTTGAATCTTTCGTCAACACCTCCTGTCCGAAATGTGGAGATCCTGCAAAACGGGAAACGGATACGTTTGACACCTTTGTTGAAAGCTCCTGGTATTTCCTGCGTTATGCCAGCCCTCATTGTGAAAGCTCGCCCGTCGACAAGGCGGCTGTTGATTACTGGCTTCCTGCCGATCAGTATATCGGTGGCGTTGAGCATGCGGTCATGCACCTTCTCTATGCCCGTTTCTGGACCAAGGTCATGCGTGACCTCGGTATGGTGTCCATTGACGAGCCTTTCGAAAATCTGCTGACCCAGGGGATGGTCTGTAAGGAAACGACCTCCTGCCCTGAACATGGCTGGCTCTATCCCGAAGAGATAGAGAACGGTTGTTGCTCGCGTTGCAATGCGGAGGTTGTGCCCGGCCGCAATGAAAAGATGAGCAAATCGAAAAAGAATGTTATCGACCCCGACGGTTTGATTAACCGGTACGGGGCAGATACGGCAAGACTCTTCACCCTGTTTGCTTCTCCTCCGGAGAAAGACCTTGAGTGGAACGAGCAGGGTGTGGAAGGTTGTTTCCGCTTCCTCAACCGTGTCTGGCGTCTGGTCAGTGAGAACCTGTCCATTATCGATGGCGCCGGCAAGTTGGATGCTGAAAATCTGCAACCTGCGGCGAAAGATTTGCGACGCCAGGTTCATCGCACGATTAAAAAAGTAACCGAGGATGTTGACGGCAGTTTCCATTTTAATACTGCGATAGCTGCAGTCATGGAGCTGGTGAATGGCATTACGGCCTTTTCCGACAAAGAGGCTTCAGCAGAGGCACTGCGTGAGGCGGTCGAAACGGTTGTTCGATTGTTGTCACCCTTTGTGCCACATATTTGTGAGGAGCTGTGGAAGCACCTTGGCTATGAGGACTCCCTTGAGACGTTCGGTTGGCCGGTCTGGGATGAGAGGGCTCTGGTTGCTGAAACGCTCCTGATTGTGGTTCAGGTCAACGGAAAAGTTCGAGGTAAGGTCACTGTTCCGGTTGACGCCGATAAAGAGGCTGTCGAGGTCGCTGCTTTGGCTGATCCTAATGTTGCTCGTTTCCTGGAGGGTAAAACCCTTCGCAAGGTGATCGTTGTTCCTGGCCGCCTTGTTAACGTCGTCGCAGGATAAAGTTTATGCGTTTAATTGCACTTTTCTTCGTTCTTGTCATTGCAGGATGCGGCTATCATACACCTGGGGCTTCCGATACCTGGGTCGGTGGTGAAGCACGTACCCTCTACGTGCAGCTTTTCGATAACCAAACAGTCGAGCCCTATCTTGAAAACTATGTGACCGACGCGTTGATCGCAGAACTATCCTTGTCACGATTGTTTGAACTGACAGAGAACCCTGGTAAAGCGGATGTTCGTTTAGTCGGAGAGGTGAAGACTTTTACCGACAGTGCGCGTTCCTATGGAAACTCTGATCAGATCACTGAGTACAGTGCGACGATGGCGATTACCGTCCGTCTTCTGCATAAAAATAGCAGCGATATTGTCTGGCAAAGTAACTTGACCCGTAGTGAAGATTATCTGGCGACTATCAACAAGAACTTGCAGTTGGAGGGCCAGCGTCTTGCCGCTATCCGGGTTTCGCAAAGGTTGGCCGAAGACATCCACGCCAACATGCTGAACAGCTTCTGACCTCTTAACATCATGTCTATACGAGAACTGCAAAATATGATTCAGGCCGGCTCACTTCCCGGCCTGATTTTGCTTTACGGCCCAGAGTCCTACTTTGTTGAGCAAGGTTTGAAGTTAATTCGAGACACTGTTGTCTCACCTGAGAATCGCGACTTTAACCTGACCCAGTATTATGGCAAGGACTTCAAGCCGGGTGAAGTTGTTGAGCAGGCCAGGACTTTCCCGGTCTTCTCAGAACGTCGCCTGGTCATCATCAAGAATGTTCATGAGGCATCTGCTGATCAACTGGAAGGCTTACTTACTTATCTTGATGAGCCTGTCCCCGAGACGGTGCTTTTGCTCACAGCGGATAAAATCGATGCTCGCCGCAAGTTCTATCAAATTCTCAAGAAGTCTGGAAAAGCTTTTGAGTTTAAAAAGATTTATGAGAACCAGCTGCCTGCTTTTGTTCGTGACCTGGCGAAATCCTTTAATGTCACTCTGACCGGTGAGGGCTTGAAGCTCTTCTGTAAAAGGGTTGGGACCAACCTTGTTGAAGTGCAGGGTGAGCTTGAGAAACTACTGGGGTATCTGGGTGATCGCGACATCGCTGATGAAAAAGATGTTGCGGCGATCGTTTCGGATACACGCATTGAAAGTGTTTTCGACCTGACCGATGCTCTGGGCGAGGGAGATGTCTCCACAGCCTTTCATTTGCTGGACCGTTTGCTTTCTGAAGGGCAGGCACCTCTGATGGTGTTGGCCATGATGACGCGTCATTTCCGCCAGATGTGGAAAGTTAACGCATTGGTTGCCCAGAGGGTACCGCAGAGCGAATTTCCAAAGAGGGTGGGTGTCAGCCCCTATTTCCTGAAGGGTTTGATGAAACAGGCGAGCAGGTTTGATAACCAACAGTATCGTCTGGTTTTTAATCAGTTCCTGGAAACGGACCTGGCACTGAAATCAAGTGGTAGTGAGCCGAGGATGCACCTGGAAAAGTTGGTTCTTGATATAGCGTCTCTGGGGAAAAAGACGTCTTAGCAAACCAAAGGGGCACAACCTGAGTCAGGCTTGCCCCTTTGTTGTAAAACTCTTTGCGTTGGTTACTTTGCTGCTTCTGCCTGGCTGACCAGCTTGGTCAAACGGCCGATCTTACGGCTTGCAGTCGCTTTGTGAATAACGCCTTTCGTGGCGGCTTTGTCAATGTAGGGGACGGTTTTTTCCAGAAGACTCTTCGCTGTCTCCACATCGCCGTCGGCAATAGCAAGTCTTAATTTCTTGACATAGCTACGCATGGTTGAGCGGATATGAGTGTTACGAGCGTTACGAATTTTACTCTGGCGATGACGTTTTTCTGCTGACTTGTGATTTGCCACTTTTTATTTCCTCCGAAACAGTATGTTGCATATATTATTGTCTAAGCGTCAGTTTTATACCATTCGAAGAAGGCATAGTCAAGATAAAATTATTCCAATATTGAAAAAAATATCGTTTAATTCAAGTATGTTATGAGTATAATCACGGGATTAATAGAAAATAATACATTCGATCGGGTTAAATAGACGTGTCTGCAGCCAAGCATGAAAAGAAACAGATCAGTCGCGCCACCGGAATCCTTACTCTTGCAACACTGACCAGTCGGGTTGCCGGATTGATCCGCGATATGGTCGTTGCCGCGGTCTTCGGCGCCGGTATGGTGACTGATGCGTTTTTTGTCGCTTTTACGATACCCAACCTGCTGCGTAGATTCTTCGCTGAAGGATCTCTGACCGCAGCGTTTGTACCGACTTTTACCGACGTACTGCAACATCAAGGGGCAAAAGAAGCACGACAGGTGGTTCGTATCTGCTGGACCCTCTTGCTGCTTGTGCTCTCATGCGTCACCATCCTTGGCATCCTGGCGTCACCCTGGTTGGTTAAGCTCATAGGCTATGGCTTTGCCGGCAGCGCTGGCAAGCTGGCCCTGACCAATCTGCTCAATCAGTTCATGTTCCCGTATATCCTCTTTGTCAGCCTGGTGGCTTTGTTTGCTGGCGTGTTAAACGTGTCCGGGCACTTTCTCATGCCTGCCTTGTCACCGGTGATGCTGAACCTGGCGATGATTGGTTCAGCCCTTGTCATTGCTCCGAGGATGGATCAACCGATCCTTGCCCTTGCTGTGGGTGTTGTTATTGGTGGCATGGTGCAGTTCTTTATGCAGATCCCCGTGCTTTATCGCTTCGGTTACGACCTTCGCCTTGATTTTAACTTCCGTAATTCCGCTGTTGTTAAAGTCATGCGTCTGATGCTGCCTGGCATCCTCGGTGTTGCCATTTACCAGATTAACGTGGTGGTGACCCGCCTGCTGGCTTCTTTCCTCCAGGAGGGGAGTGTCTCATGGCTCTATTATGGCCAACGACTCTTTGAATTTCCTCAAGGGGTGTTTGTGGTTTCCCTGGCTCAGGCCGTTTTGCCGGCGATGAGTCGTCAGGCCGCTGCAGACGACAGGGAGGGGTTCCGCGACTCGTTGCAGTTTGCCCTGATTTTAATTCTGTTGGTCACTATTCCGGCGGCCCTTGGCTTGATCCTTTGTAACCAGGCTGTTTACAGTCTTTTCTTTATGCGTGGGAATTTTACCGCCTTCGATGTCTCTCAGGCTGCTATTGCTCTGGCCTGGTATGCCCCCGGTTTGCTTTTTGTCGGTATCAGCAGAGTTGTCGTTCCTTCGTTTTATGCGATGAAGGATACGCGAACTCCTGTTCTTATCTCCTTCTGGACCCTTTTGGTGAATGTTGTCGCAGGGTTACTGCTGATGCAAACCATGGGTCACGCTGGACTGGCTCTTGCCCTCACTATTGCTTCGGTCTTTAATGCTGTCGTTTTGACGGTCTTACTTTCAAAGCGGATCGGGGATCTTGAGCTCTCGAGAATCTTTCTGACGACTTTCCGCATGATCCCGGGCCTGGTTCTGATGGCTGTGGTTGTTTCCCTGTTGCTTGGTCAGGTAGACTGGATGGTCGCCGGCAGCTTCTGGGCTCGTCTTGGTTTGCTGGGGGCTTCTGTTGTCTGTGGAGCCCTCGTTTACGCTGTATCCTTAAGGGTCTGCGGTGTCAGGGAGATTTCGCAAGCCTGGGCTCTATTGGCAAAGAAACTGTCCTTTCCTTCACGTCAGGGGTGAACCATGGTTGCAGAACAGTGGGATATGGTATCATTTGAATGTGGATCTGTTGCCGTTGTTACACGACAAAACCGCTTGCTCAGGGTTTGCTTTGAGATCTCGCCGGATGCTGCTGAGGCGGCAGTCAGGCGTGATTGCCCCGATGCTGAGCGTGTATCCCAAGGCTATCCACAGACAGTTTTGTTGCAACTGGCAGAGTTTTTTCAGGGAACGCGTGATGAATTCGATCTGGCTCTTTGCACCGAATCTCTTTCGGCCTTCGCACTAAAGACTCATGATGAGTTGATGAAGGTTCCCTTGGGGTCCGTTGTCTCTTATGGTGAGTTGGCTTCCAGAACCGGTTCTCCAGGGGCCGCGCGAGCTGTTGGTGGGGTGATGTCATCAAACCCCTTCCCACTGGTTGTCCCCTGTCATCGGGTCGTGAATGCAAATGGCAGGGTTGGTCAGTATTCAGGTGCACATGGGACCAGCACCAAAACCTGGTTACTGGATTTCGAAAGTAATCTTGTCTCTAGCAACCTGTCGGACTAACCATGAACTGGCTACAAATCCGCCTGTTTGGCCCATATTTCAGCTCCTTTTCGACCAATAGCTACGGCTATTACTCTCAAAAGAGCCAAAATCTGTCCTCAAACGGTCAAATTTTCGCTTCAGCCCAGATAGTCCGACAGGCTGCTAGCCTGAAAACATAGTTCTGGCCTTGCCTTTTCCGCGTATGACTTTGTTGAAACAGGGTGCCATGTTTTTCTTTCGT
>NODE-597-length-12765-cov-10.1766_pt1 | contig 12765 bp, 13 predicted proteins | sample MGYA00139097_ERZ477577 | MGnify/ENA metagenome assembly ERZ477577 | reverse complement strand
TTAGTAGTGCACGAGCCGCGTGTTCATCTAGACGCATTTTCACCACAGCCAAAGCACAAATCAGCGACGATCAGCAGAGCATGTCTCTGCGGCCCCTTCGAGGGGCCTTCCTCATACCCCAGCTGCTGGTGGTCGCTGATTGTGCTAAAATCGGTCGCAGCACGCTAGGTATCCGAGGGTCTATCCTCATGTGAGGCCACGGCATTCCTCCAGCAGCAAAAAAGTACGGTTTTGAGAGTGCATGTGCTTATTTCCAGTAGACCGGGCGGCCATAGGAATCATACAGGGTGCGTTCATAGTCACGGTTGACCGGGGCCGTAGGGTCATATTCCGGGCTGTTTTTGATGCTGTCGGTCGAAAGGTCAACCCACAGTTTTTCTCCGGCCCAATCAACCTGCTCGGCCCATAGCGGTGAAACCAGCACTTTGCGGCCCGGCAGCCAGTTGCCGGTATCGGCCACCATGTAGCGGACCGACCACTTTTGGTCGTCGAACAAAAAATCTTTGCAGCGTCCGATTGCACCGTCGCGGGCCGATAAAACATAATTTTGGATAGAACTAACATTGTGTAACATCTATATACCTCCTTGATTGCGATTGCCGTTCAGTTCATGGTTGATGGACTGCTGATCGTGTTTCCCGGATGGTCATCGTAAGCAGCATCGAACAAACTAATCTTTGAATCGCGACAACAAACCGCTAAAGGAGATTGTTTATGCTGCCTTTGAAAAATCCTGTGGTTTAGGGATTTCACTGAACCTGCCGATGAGGGACGGAAAATAGCCGGGAACGAAAAGAACGCTTCAATCGGCCGCAGGCACGCCGGATTCCCTGTTGTCCAACAGCAGTTCAGCGCACAGTGGCAGGTGGTCTGACGCTATGCGAGTGGTTTCATTGCGCGGCACATTGATTCCCACCGGCTTAAAATGTTCGGATATGAACAGATGGTCGATGCGAAAAACGGGCCGGCGGGACGAATAGGTCGCTTTCGGCGGCGGGTAGAAAGACTGAACATCCGTCAGTCTGCGGGCCAGACGGCGATAGACCGCGGATCGAGGCCCTGCATTCAGGTCGCCGCAAAAAACGACCGGGGCCGAAGCACGTAGGCTGCCGAGCCATTGATCTCCCATCAAGGATTTCATCTGCAGGCGACGCTCCAGGGTAAAAAGGCTCAGATGGGTGTTGAAAATGTGTATGCGGCCGACCGGCAGGTCCAGTGTCATGTACATCACCCCCCGTTTCTCAAAGCGGCCCAACGGCAGCAGCGGCAGAATTCCGCTGGATATCTGGTAGACATCATATTTACTGAGCAGCGCCAGGCCGTATTGGCCTACGGGATGTTGGACCGTTGGATGGAAGGCGTATTCCATCTCCAGTCCTTCCGCCAGCAGTCGGGGTTGATCCTGGAACTGCGTCCGCGGAATACCAACATCCGTTTCCTGCAAGGCAACCACATCCGGACGCAGCGGTTTGATGGCCGCCAGGATGGTATCGGGGCGTGCCCGACCCCGCCGGTTGACACAGCTATGAACATTGTACGTTAAAACCCGCAGGCGGCATCGCTTCTGTCCGGTCCGGCAAATAGCCCCCGCAAAGCCGCCAGGTTGTTTCCGGCTGTTTTCGGTTACGGGCGTCTCTTTTTTCTTCATTTCACCAGTAATTTAACATGGCTTACCGGCAGGTAACATCCGTGGCGTGGCAGTATTTTGTAGCCCGCCTCTCGGTATGGGCCGCCGCATTTTTTAATGGTTTAAAGGGTATCGTCTACAGCGTTCAACGTCTCTGCAAAATTTTTTTTCCATTCCGGCCAACTGCGTGTATTTTCTATCCAAAGCAAAGAGTTTTTTAGACAGCATTGCAGATTTCACTCTAAAAAATTGAGATGGTTAAGTAAATAGGGTCTATCCTGTAGGATGATTGGAAAAAAGTTGTATTCCGGCCGGCGGATTGGCCGCACGAAATCTAAAAGTGACGGCACCGTATGACTTTCGGCGGCACTGTGCAAATCCGGCTTGTTCATATTATTGGCCCGGTGTTTTTCGACTAGGCCGAAGCTGATTCGCGGGCCGAATATCATAAACAGGTAGAAGCCTTGCGAGAAATACGCAAAGATGCTGAATCAAAGATTAGAGATGTCGTTGAGGCGGGTGATGGCGCACTGGAAGACCTAAAGTCCGGTTGGTCCTGATTCTGCCGGTCGTGGGACTCATCATCTGGCTGGTTGCAGAACCCAGAGCCCGAATGTAATTTTTTTTAACAAAACTCAGCCTCCTGAGGCACATTTCAAGTCGCCTTAGAAAATTAGCCACGGAACCACCAGCCCCCCAGCCAGCCAGGCGATCGCCACTCCGCTCAGGGTAGGCAGCACGATTTCAGCCAGGGAGGCAGAGCCATCGTCACCGTGATTATGGTCGCCGCCGGAACCGATAAACAACATTTGGAAAAAGCTTTCCGGCACAAAGGCTGAAATAATGCCGGCGACCGTGAAACCGATCAGCACATCCTTCCAAACCATCTGCCATTCATTGACATATTGCCGGCCGATTTCTTCCCAGCCCTGCAGGCTCGTTGCCTTTTGTTTCCAGTCCCCCGGCTGCTCATCTTCTCCCTGGCCCCCCTGCTCAAGGCGATCGCGCGCCTGATCAATCCACCACTGGGGCCGGGAGAGGCGCACGAAGAGCCAGGCGAATAAAATTAGCAAAATGCCGCCGGCGTATTCACCGACGACAAATTGCCAGCTCAAAAAAACGGCGATGACAATCCCCAGCTCAATCACTAGGTTGGTGGAGGCCAGCATTAAAGCCAGGGCGGGCACCAGCCCGGCGCCTTTTTGAAAAAGGCTACGCGTGGTGGCCAGGGCAGCGAAACTACAGGAGCTGGAAATGAAGCCGAAGAAGGTGCCCAGGGCGATGCTTTTCGGGCCGGACGTTCCCATGGTGCGCTGCATGCGGGCTCGCGTTACCAAGACCTGAATCATACTGCTGATCAGGTATCCCAATGCAAAGGCCCACAGCGCCATCCAGAAAAATCCGATGCTGGTGAGTGCCGCCGCTTGCCACTGCTGCAGAAAATTACCCATAGTAAATCCTCTAAAATGATTTGATCAATAGACCTTAGGCATGTTGACTTTGGACGTAAATGGGGTAAATCATGTAAATGCCTGGCTGTTTGATGGTATGGAGATGCTGTTTTAAATCGAAGAAGATTTGATCAGCGACATTCACGCAGATCTTCGCGATTCGTAACACTTCCTCTCCATGTACATTTGGGTTGTGGCGTCAAACACGGCATCTGATTCGTGGATAAGCTTCAGTTTCTTGCCCCAAGTCCCGCAGGCGTATACAACGGGGTCGCCCAGGTTGAACTTTTGGCCGCATGCCGGGCAACCTTCCGGATTGGTCATCAGGTGTTCACGATCGATGATGGTCTGCCATTTTTTTTTATTATCGGTGGTCATTTTATAGCCTCCTTTTGTAGAGATTGCCTTCGGTCTTCCCGCGGCCGTTTACCTGCGGCGGCGGCTTTGCAGGTGCGGCGCCGAACTTACGGGTTGGATTCGATGACCCGCTAAACGGTATATTTACAGTCGATGGAAACATCCGGCTTGGCTGCGGTTTCCCTGCGAAACCCTAGTGAATACAGATTCCGCTCAACATCGTTTCGGACGTGTTCGTCGCGCAGCGGATCGTCCATCGGTGCATCGCCCCTTATATCCTCCTCGATAGGCTGCCAACGATAGGTCTTCAGGTCTGAAAAATCGGTCTCCGGCCGATAAGCCTGGCTGACGCGAACCGTTGAACAGCCGGAAAACGTTATCATGCAATTCCAAAGAATGAGCGGAAATACATTTGTCATAATCTTCTCCAGCGCTCGCAATCACGGATTTCCCAAGTCTGATGCTTGGTCCCAACTGTGATGTCGGAATCCAAGAACAAGTCCGACGACTTCTTTAGCCGCATTGCTTGAAATATTTCATCTCACATCAATGAAACGGTAGATATGCATATTCGCATTTTGGAGGGGATCAGCAAATAGGTTCAATCATGTATTTAAGGTTCAGAATCGACGCACTAGAGCATGCGACATTGCTGGTTTGTTTACATCCTTTCAAACTTCAATCTGCCGCAGTTAGTCGATCGATTAGAAATTTTTAGGGCTTACCACCATAACCTTTAATACATTATAAAGATCCATCATATACATACTTAACACTATTGTTTTTATTTCATATATACATAACGATTGTTCCTGGTTATTGTGGAAAATTTCATTATCGCTACGAGGTGCTCAAGCAAGCCGATTAAGCCAAGGAGGACATCAAAAAAGGAGTATAGTAAGCCATGAGAAAAGAGATTAAAGATAAAGAAGTGAATACCTCACGACGATATTCGAAAAAAAAGCTGAGCTTTGCAGTTAAGGCTTTGTTAATTGTGCTGGTACTGTTGCTTTTTTGGGTGATCGGCAAGGGCATAATTAATATCGCTAAAATTGCTTCATCAACATTGTGATACTTGAGTAAAGTGTCGGTTATTAAAAAAAAATCATTATCTCGGCACAAGATGCCAATCTAATTGTCTTTGCGCCAATTGAAGCGACAACAGGAGGTAAACCTATGAAGATGTTCCTGGAAAAGATTAATTCTGAGGGGCTTTCGCATCTGTCCTACATTATTGGGCACGGCGGCCGGGCGGCCGTTATCGATCCGCGTCGGGACTGTGACATCTATCTTGAAATCGCAGCCCGCAACGGCGTGGCCGTCACCCACATTTTCGAAACCCATCGCAATGAGGACTATGTCATCGGGTCGACCGAATTGGCCCTTAAAACCGGTGCGGATATTTATCACGGCAAGGCATTTGATTTTGACTATGGGAAGCCGGTTTCGGCGGGGGATACATTTGAAATCGGGGATCTGACGCTCAAGGTGATCGAAACCCCCGGCCATACCTATGAAAGTATTTCCATATCCGTGGCCGATCGCAGTTTCGGAGACAGTCCCATAGCGGTTTTCAGTGGTGATGCCCTTTTTAGCGGCGATGTCGGTCGCACCGATTTTTTCCCGGACAAGGCCGAGGAAGTCGCCGGGCTTTTATATGACAGCATTTTTCACAGCCTTTTACCGCTGGGGGATCATGTCATCCTGCTCCCGGCCCACGGCGCCGGATCGGTTTGCGGCAGCGGCATGGCGGACCGGGAGTTTACCACTCTGGGGTATGAGCGGTTGAACAATCCCATTCTTAAACATACCGATCGAGAAAAGTTTATTGAGCACAAGGTCAATGAACACCATTACAAACCGCCCTATTTCAAACAGATGGAAAAGCTCAACAAGGGGGGTTCGGCCAAGGTGCCGGCACCGGTCCGGACACCGGTTCCATGCAGTGCCGACCTTTTTGAGAAGGCCATGCAAAACGGCATGATTGCCCTTGACATCAGGAGTGCCGAAGCATTTGCCGGCGCCTTTATACCGGGCAGCCTGGCCATCCCGGTTGATATGGTTCCGGCCTACGCCGGGTGGTTTCTGCCCTATGACAGACCCGTGGGGATCATTTCCGATCATTTCGAGGATGTCCAAAAAGCTGTGAGGTATTTAATACGCCTCGGGTACGACAATATTGAGGGATTTCTGGAAAACGGACTAACCGCCTGGGAGGTAAGCGGTCGCGATTATGACCGCATACCGGCCATCCATGCTGCTGAGCTGGTCAGACGCATACAGAACTCCCAGGATTTTACCCTGTTGGATGTGCGTAAAAAAGAAGAGGTCGAAGCGGGCCGACTGCCCAATTCTGTTCACATCTTTCTCGGTGAATTGCCGCAAAGATTGGATCAGGTGCCAAAGGATGCGCCGGTGACCACTTTTTGCGGCAGCGGCCAGCGGGCGATTATCGCGGCCAGTATTTTAAAACAACACGGGTTTGATCAGGTTGAGGACAGCTTAGGTTCGATGGCGGCCTGCTCGGTCATTGGTTGTCCGATTGTTCAATAGGATTGGGATATTATACGATGGACAATTTTAGTCTTTCGACACCAGGCGAATACTGAAACCACGATTTCGATATCTTTTTTAAAAAGATCTCGATGATAGGGTGAGGACTTTTTGTTATTAACACTCCCGAAATTAACTTGAAAAATGCAGGCTTTTTTAAGCCGCTTAGGATCCCAATGGAAGGGTGAATACATTAGGCAGGATTTTATGGTTCATCGTCAAAAATTATCAAATTAATCTTATCAGGATTTTCCATAATGGAGTGAGCGGCAATAAAACCTGCAGCAGTCCAAACCTGCTTTTTTCTGGCTGCTTTTCCAACAAGATTTCCAAATTGACCGTCATAATATTCAGGCCAGTCGTCTGCCGCCAGTCTTTTGGCAGCAATCTCCATTGCCCTTGTCGCTATTCGCTTGTTGTTCATTTTCACGGCTGCAGCGATTAAAAGCCAAAGCAATGTCGGCCAATTCCCTCCATTGTGATAAGACCAAGCGGTGTTTTTACCGTCGGCTCCCGTCAGCATGTGCCACTCTTTCCCCTCAACGGCTGGATAACACAATTTGATTGGCATGTTGCCTACCAGCGCCTCCCAGTTGACTTCAAGCAGATTTAGTATCTTATTCCGTTGCGACTTTTCGGCAAGCGAGGTAAGCACCGCTAGCAAATTTCCCATGGTCAGAAAGCGAAAGTCCATTCTGCCAGGGCCAATGTTCCCCAGAAAATAGCCGGAATTTTCCGGAATCCACTGGTATACCCAGCTTGGGATAGAAGGCACATGAATGTTGTATTTGTTGGCAATTTCATCGCCGAACTGTTCGTTTTCGTAGCGGTAAATACTATTAAGACGTGAGGGATCGATCCAGTAATCTGCTCTCATGTGGTCCACCAAATAACGGATCCGGTCGTTGATGCATTCAATATATTTCTTATCATCTTCAGAAGCATCGATTCCCAAAATTTCACGTGACGCGCGAAGGGCTGCATCGAAAAGGACTTCGATATCCAAAGGATGCCCGTACATGCCCATTCGGCGATCGATCATGAAGGCACCATCAGGGACGAGGAGAGTGGGGATGAGTTCGAAGTGCCCGATCAGGTAGTGGTCCAGGATCCGCTTGATGCTGCTGCAGGTCTTATCTTCGGCTGCAATGGCCTTGTCCCCGGATGCTTTGAGGTACATTCGCATCAGCAACAACCACCAAAGACTCGAATCAACAGGCGTTACCCTTCCAATCGCCTTTTCGCCAAAATCAGCAACCAGGCTCTCCTTGTTGTTTTTCTTGATAACCTTAAAGCTTGCCGGCATCAACCCACGAGGGGCTTGAAAACAACTTTTTGAGTTTTCAGTCTGTTGAAGATCGGAAGTGGCACAAAGAAAATTTTTTACAATTTCGTGCTTACCAGCTAAAAGGAATGCGAGTCCGCTGACAAAAAAGTCTCTTGTAAATATCTGATCATAATTGACGGCATTGGTTCCAGTCGCCAACGCCGCTACCGTACCTACGTCTGCACCTTGATATCGAACGGTGGCCTGATCAAGTATTGACCAAGCCTGCGCTATGGTTTTTGTATCGTAACCCATCTGTTTACTTTACTCTCACGGTAATTAAACGATTGTGGCGAGAAGTGTCTGTCTCGATCGAAGAAGCGCATTATTTTTTGAATGTGTCGGTTAATTACACCAAAAGCTGAATCGTTTGTCAATATCCTAAAAGCACAGCTGGTCGTAAAACGATGCGTTAGAGCATGTAATTCGCTTTGATTTTCTTGGCAGAAAAATGATCGATAACTCATCCCAGGTCATGCCCTCGCAGACTCACGTACGGCCGCCTTCAGGGACGATCTAAAAAGAGACACAGCCTGATATTAGTTCAGTATTCTCTAAGAATTCCACGGTGAACACTTATATTCAATGGCAAACTGTCTCTTATTTCATTGAGTTTTTTTGCCGGCCTTTGAGAATTACTGGATTTTTTAACAGGTTTTACAGGATATCACGCATATACATTTTGCAATTTGCTGTTAATTTGGACGTAAGGGAATCGTCAACATATCACCAATTTTACCTGCATTTGGGACGCCAAACAAAACGGAAATGAGAAAAAAATGATTATGCCGAGAGATGAAATTCACACTGAAATAATTACTAAGGCGTGTATGAAAAGGTATCGTAAATGGAGGTTGCCATGACGGGCAAGGAAAAACGGGACCAAAACGACGATAAGTTCAAAGAGAAAAAAATCGAAAAAGCGAAAGCCAGACGGCATAGGGCATCCTGGTCGAATTTTTTAATCCTTGCGCTGCTCTTATCAGGAGTGCTATTTGCAATTTATATGATCGAAAAATATCAGTAATGAAGGAGCAGGTCGCCATGAAATATCCTAAGAAACGCGTTGCCCTCGTTACCGGTGCCGCCAAGGGCATCGGATTTGAGATTGCGAAAAAGCTTGCTGCGCGAAATATAACCGTATTGATCGGAATTCGAAATCAAGAACGCGGAGAGAAAGCGCTGGAACAATTGAGACGCAATGCGCTCGATGCACACGTTATTCTTCTCGATGTAACGGATGCCATGTCCATTCAAGCGTCGGTCGGCAGAATCAAAGACGAATTCAGGCGTTTGGATATCCTGGTCAATAATGCAGGTATCATGATCGACTCAGAGACGGGTATTGCGGAATTGGATAAGACTATATTTCAAAACACCCTCGAAACCAACGCCTTTGGACCTTTGCTTCTGACACAGGCCTGTCTTCCTTTGATGAAATCCAACAATTACGGCCGCATTGTCAACATGTCCAGCATTTTGGGATCGCTGACCGACATTGCCGGCCCGGATTCTCCCCACGCGGAAGTTCAGGCGCCGGCGTACCGATTGTCAAAAACGCTACTAAACGGAATTACGGTCCTGCTTGCAGCGGCGGTGCGCGGCACCAATATTCTGGTGAATTCGGTTTGTCCGGGATGGGTGCGCACCGATATCGGTGGTAATCAGGCGCCGTTGTCACCGGAGCAAGGCGCCGACACCCCGGTCTGGCTGGCCACACTGCCCGACGGAGGCCCCAGCGGTGGATTTTTCCGTGAGCGGCAGCCGATACCGTGGTGAAATTCGCGGGATTAATACCCTATCCATTGATTCGGATGTATGGCTTTTAAAAGTAAGGCGAGCGCTTTTGAGGCTTCCTGCAATCGGGTCTATAGTCGGCTGTTACCGCAGCTCGCAGTCTGCGCGGAAATTTGGGTTTGCGAAGCTTGCTTTCAAAGCGGGGATCAACCCGGCCTTGCGGAGGGCAGCGTTATCCCCTTAGTTGCAACGTTGGGGTTATCTAACTAGAAATTGCGTCGATTGGCGAGATCCCATGTCATTTCGATACACGTTTCCTTGATTTGTGAGGATCGCAGGGAAAATCGCCCTTCGGACAGTTCAGTGTATTCCTTCATGCTGGTGAGATTCGGTTTACGATGCAGTTCCGATAGGAGAGCTTCGATGTCGAATCCGTTGCCGTCGTCACGAATTTTTAGCTTCAGGGTTTTATCTTCGCGTCTCAGTTCAATCTCAACGCGGGTGGCCAGGCCGCGGCGCTCAATGCGGAATGGTACCTATTTTATCCCCTCCGCTAAATCCCCTCCTGGACGGCCTCCAGCTCGTAGAGCTTACAGCTCACAGAGAGGGTAGAGTTAAAGCCTACGCCTCGGAGAGGAGGGGCCGGGGAAGGGTGCCGGCTACGACAGTCGACTCGCCATTGCCAATTGATCAGTTAAGCGCCTTCAGGTTGCTGGTAAGGTAATCCAGGTGGATCTTTTCCTCGCTGAAATACGTCCGCAGGACTTCTTTTACCGCAGAAGGCGCCTCCCACGAAACCACTTCACCGTAGTGTCGATTGGTGATCTCTTCCATCGTTTTCATGGCCTTGAGCGCACCTTTCAATCCGGTGAAACTTCGAATAGCCGTAAAGGCCTCGATCACATATCCTTTAAAATCTTTTGAATGTTCCGGCGGATGTCCGCCCAGATCCTCGATTTCTTTTGATAGACCGCTGATGTGATTGCGGTGATCGTCCTGAAATTTCAGCAGGCGCTTCTTGATGATCGGGTCATCGATTTCCTTGAGGGCCTGGTCGTAGGCATGGACGGCATCAATGTCCAGCTGAATAAGATTCGACAGCGTTTCGATAAGATTATTCTCATTCATGATAAGGTCTCCAGTATAATGGGGAAAAGTAGCGATTATATAATGTATTACGATAATAGTCCCTATGAGATTAAATGATTAGCGAACGGTCGGTCGAAATACAATACGCGGATACGGAAGAGAACTCTCCTATTACGGCATCAAAGAATTCGTAAATATAAAAACCGTATATGTAGGTTAACCGTGAAATTTATCAGCAGAGTATTGTCAGTATTCCCTAATCTCCGACGGCCGGGCCGGAGCTATTTATCCGATCCGTTATGAGCCTAAGCGGCTCTCTACCCTGTTTCCATCCGGGCGGATTGGATTGCCCTGAAGGCAGCAATTTAACCCCGATGTCTGTAAAGCAAGCTTTTCTTTCTCAGCTTTGACGTTTTGCATAAGGTTGAAAAATATCTCACGCACCTTTACAAGCTCGGTGGACTCGGCAATCTTTTGGTAGAACTCAACAAGAGCGGAATCAAAATCGAAGACGATAAAGAATATATCGTCGATGGTCATATCGGGGCCGATGCGTGCCGTGGGATCGATGTTTAACTCGGGCGGCTCGGGAGAAAACTGAAACCAGGCATCCAAGACTTCAGGGGTGGCTTCTTTCTCTAAAGAAAGAATTTCCTCTTCCAAATCTCCGACATGGCGCCGGATGGCATCCAGAAACGTTTCTATTCGCCGAATGTCTATTTGGTCGTTCAATTCTTCGTAGATGAGACGCATCTGCTTGTAAAAGTCCTTCGATAAATTGAGAATATCACGTGTCCGTATGCATGGCATTATTGTGGACTCCTTTTTTTCGTTACTTTTCCTTAAAGGGTAAGCTCAAATTTGCAAAATGGCGACATCCAAGGTGACATATCTACCCTTTGAATCAGGAAAATTCAATACAGTATATCATTTATTTTAATGTCAACTGTTAAGTATGACAGAGAAACGGGAAGGACAATCCCGTGTATATCAGACCCCAATGAGACAGAATTCGGCCACCCACCCAAAATACATATAAAAATCAATCTGAATACACGTTATCCTGCATTGTAATATTTGGCTGGGCATGCAAAGTTAAAATCAACCGGCTAACTGACAAAGGTCAAATATGAGAAGGAGATGCCTGATGACAAGAAAAGGGGAAGTTTATAAAGGAAGAAAGTCTATGAAAAAGTTTGTCATTTATGCAATATCGTTGCTGACCTTATGCAGCCCGATTATCGCACGGGCAGACGCACCCCACGAACTCGCCGGCTTTGTTCTGGGCGGCCGCATCAATGAGTTTAAAGATCAGGTGGAGATGGATACCGTTCTTGCCACCCGTTATCTTAAAAGCCTGAAAGAGGTTGAAGCTAAAGCGATTAAAGGATTTAAAACCGGGTTGGTGACCTACGGTACCTGTATCGAGCCGTCGCGGATCGTCAGACTAAAATTCAAATATGCCGACAATTCTAAAAAATTTTTCGATGAGCTTTTAGAGCGATACAAGGCTAATATAGGCAAGCCGGATGAATGGCGCGGAGACCCGTTTCACATCATGATTGCCTGGAAATGGAGTTTTACGGATCATGACGGCAATGATATCAGCCTTATCCTTCAGCACAATACCCGCGATGAGGAAGAGAAGCAGGGAAATGCCGTGAAGATGACCATGTGGAATTTAATGCTTGAGGAGGATCATTGCTTCCAGCAGAAACATCCTGAGAAGACCAAGGGGCAGCCAAATTTCACATTTAAAGATCCGGACAGCGTCAATTGGAAGCTGTTGATACCCAGATAATTTGCATTCGAACACTGAGAAATACTGCTCGAAACCTATATATGCCCTCCAGACCTCATTTTATCTGAATCCTATTCGATCTGATAGCGTTCGCGGGCCCGGTCCGCGATTCGTTCAAGGTCGATATCCACATCTTTTTCAGCTGAAACCAGGTCCAGCCGATTTTTCAGGGAACGTTTGCCGGGATTCGTAGGTCCATAGGTCCTTAGCAGCCCCAGTACAGTGATGCCGTCGTGTTCAGCGAAAATGTGCTCCTTGCTGTAGTCTATTTTTTTTCGTTTCATTTCTGCGCTGAGCTGGTTGTTCAGGATTTCAAAAGAGAAGGTGCTGAATTCTCCAAATTTGCCGATCCCCAATATGCGGATCAACCCCGTCAAACTGTTTTGGTTATAGCGCGTATCATGGCAGACCACCACATAAGGAGGATATAGCACCGTGCCGTCGGCCGATTCGCTGCGCTCTTGGGCCGTATCCAGTTTGGCTGCAAAGGTTTGCAGGCGCCGCCGGGACAGATTGAATTCTGTTTTGCAATAGGCGAAGTACATGTGGGGATCGGTCAGTCCGGTGGAGACACACGTGCTGATCCGAGTTCTGGAGCCATAAGGCGTATCCATGTAGGCCGGGCAATGGCTGCGGATAATATCGTTGGAATCGATATCGATGGGAATCTTACGGCCGATTTTCATTTTACGTTTGAAGGCCGCTGTTTTGAAGGTGTAGATGCGTCGGGCGGCCCTCGTGAAAAAACCGCTGTCCAGGTTGACACTGTTGGCCAGCCCATCCGGGAACAAAAGGGTGGCGTTGTCGTATTGCATGCTCGCAC
>NODE-596-length-12772-cov-4.37713_pt1 | contig 12772 bp, 9 predicted proteins | sample MGYA00139097_ERZ477577 | MGnify/ENA metagenome assembly ERZ477577 | reverse complement strand
GAGCTCAGGAACTAGATTCCTTAGAGGGTAACCTATTGGATAAGTTTAAAGAAAAGAACACACTTAATGACCGTATGAATTTCTTTTTTAACACTGTAAATAGATACAGCGTTAATTCTGCCTATGATTGGTTAGATCAGGTAAATTTATATCTAAATGCGGCAGAGAAAGCTCAGGACACCTCGTCGATTCAAACTTATCAATTGATGCAGTCTCAAATCTACTATGATTTAAGAGATTATGATAAAAGTGTTGCTATTGCCAATGACCTTTATAAGGTCAAAGAAAGTCTTGACAGACAGACCAAGCAATTAATGCTGGATATTATTGACAATAACTACGGTCAATTACAATTGTATGGGAAACAAGTAGAAATTCGCCAGCAGAAAAGAGATCTTGGTTTTACCGAAAACATTACTTTTTATGATATATATTCCAATTTAGGATTGCATAGAAAGGCAATGGAAGATTACATCATGGATATGAAAAAAACCATTGATGATTCTGACTTGTACGGTCTGGCCAATTACAATAACAATGTTGGTTACTATTTGCTCTTGGATAAATCATCTTCCGTGGCCCTAAGTAATTTTAAGAAGGCTAAAGGTTATATAGATGTTTATCTAAATGATGTAACACAGGTAAAAACAGAAAAGGAATTAAGGAATGCCAAAATATTAAAAGGAATTATTGAAGGGAATATCGGTAGGGCGTATCTGCAATTAAAACAATTTGAAGAGGCTCTTCCTTATCTGGAGAATAGTATATCTATTATTAATGAGAACAATAGTGGCGTATATTCTGAGGAAATTATTGCAAATAGTTTAGCCTTGGCCGACTGCCACCTTCAAAAAGGAAATTATGAGAAGGCAAAAGACTTGCTCGTCACAGATTTAAGGCCTGTAAAAACAGAAAATATTGTAAAAAGGAATAGGCTTCTAGCCATATATTACGATAAGACCAAAGATTACCAAAATGCAACTTATTACCTTAAAAAAAATGTTCGAATAGCAGATTCTCTCAATTTAAATGATTCATCCCTTAAAAAACAACAACTTTCTACAGTTGCTAAATACGAGATTGAGAATTCGAAAAGGATGATTGACGCACAAAAATTAGAGATGGAGCAGGCAAGAAATGAAATGCAAGCGAAAGATGAGCAAATAAATTTAGTTTTTATATCCTTAATTTTTACATTATTGGGCTTCGCCGGACTAGTATATGCCTACCTAAAAAGTATTAAGAATCAAAGATTAATTGCACAACAGAAGTATATCATTGAAAACTCCTTGGTAGAAAAGGACTCTCTCTTGAAGGAAATACATCATCGTGTTAAAAATAACCTTCAAATGGTTTCCAGTCTTCTTAGTTTACAAACAAAAAACACAAGGAGTAAAGCAGCTATTGAAGCCTTAGAAGAAGGGAAGAGTAGGGTGAAAGCTATGGCTCTAATTCATCAGAAATTATACCAAAACGATGATCTGTCTGTGATTGAAATGCAGGGCTATATCGAGAGTTTGGTAAATAGTGTACAATCTGTATTCAAAAAAGGAGGTCATAATATTAATATAACCATTGATGCTGAAAATGTGGAATTGGATATTGATAGAGCTATTCCTTTTGGTCTTATCTTAAACGAATTGGTGTCTAATACTTTCAAATATGCTTTCCCTGAGGATAAAGAAGACGGAAAAATATATATCCATCTCAGAAAAAATGGAGATCACGGCTTTTTCGAATATACAGATAATGGTATTGGTTTAGATGATGATAGCGATGAAAGAGTTAATTCGTCAATGGGAATACGTCTTATGAATCGTTTGGTAAATCAATTACAATCTACTTTAAATATTGATAAAACTTCAGAAGGTGTGCGTTTTTGGTTCAATTTTAAATAAATTTGAACAAAGACTACCAATATGAAAATTACTTTTTTGGGGCACGCTTGCCTTAGTATAGAAATAGCTGATTGTACAATCCTAATAGATCCTTTTATAACCGCGAACGAAAAAGCGAAGGGGATAGTTGATATACAAGAATTAAATCCTAATTATATTTTACTCACTCACGCCCATCAAGATCATATTCTTGATGTGGAGAGCATTGCTAAAAGGGTAAATGCCACTATTGTCAGTAATTATGAAATTGCCATGCATTATCAAGCCAAGGGTTTTTTGGTACACCCTATGAATCATGGCGGTAATTGGATTTTTGATTTTGGTAAAGTTAAATACACCAATGCGATACATACTTCCTCCTTTCCAGATGGGACATACGGTGGACAACCTGGTGGTTTTATTATTGAAGCGAATGGTAAAACTATTTATATAGCCGGAGATACAGCTCTGACCATGGATATGAAGTTAATACCTATGCAGTATAATTTAGATTTAGCTGTTTTACCAATTGGAGATAACTTTACCATGGGAATAGAAGACGCTGTTATTGCAGCCGATTTTTTATCCTGTAAAAATGTCCTTGGATATCACTTTGATACCTTCGGCTTTATTGAAATTAATCATGAACAGGCCATTGAAAGATTTAAGGTAGGGGGTAAGGAACTACATTTACTTGATATAGGAGGCTCTTTGGAAATCTAAAATCCGATTTTTACTTTTTTCTCATTGACTTATTCTATCATTTTTTACTTAAATAACAGAATAGCCTTAAAATGGGGTAAGTTCGCGATTTAACTTTATGAAGGCCTACTATAAAAAATACGATCTCAATTTCAAAATACCTGGAGGTACTTCCAGAGGGGTTATAACTACCAAAGAAACGTGGTTGTTACTTATCTACAGTGATGGACGATACGGAATAGGAGAATGTGGTCTTTTTAGAGGCCTTAGTGTAGATGACGTACCTGAATATGAAAAAGTACTAAAGCGAAGCTGTTCTGATATTAATTTAGGGTTTGATAAGTTATATGCTAAGCTTGAGGGTTTTCCAAGTATTCAATTTGGTCTGGAACAAGCTTTTTTGTCCCTTCAGTCTAAAAATCCATTTGAAATTTTCCCATCTAAGTTTACAACTCAACAAGACGCAATAAAAATCAACGGGCTTATTTGGATGGGAGAGATAGCCTTTATGAAAAGACAAATTGCTGAAAAGCTTAAAGAAGGTTTTAATTGTATTAAAATTAAAATTGGAGCCCTTGATTTTGAAGCCGAATGTAACCTGTTAGAGGAAATTCGTAAGACTTATCCGGCCTCACAAATAGAATTAAGGCTTGATGCTAATGGTGCCTTTTTACCGGAGGAGGCCCTGGGTAAACTAGAAAAATTGGCAACATATAATATTCATTCAATAGAGCAACCAATAAAGCAAGGGAACATTCAAAAGATGAAATTTCTTTGTCAAAATTCTCCCATTCCCATCGCCCTTGATGAAGAATTAATTGGCATACGGAGTGTAACAGAGAAACAACGTTTATTACAAATCATAGCGCCTCAATTCATTATTTTAAAACCAAGCCTCTTGGGAGGTTTTAAGGCTAGTGAAGCGTGGATCAAATGGGCAGAAGAATTGAATATTGGATGGTGGGTAACAAGTGCCTTAGAAAGCAATATTGGTCTCAATGCAATTGCCCAGTGGACCTATGTCTTAAATAATGGGATTCCACAAGGACTAGGTACGGGTAAGTTATATACAAATAATTTTCATAGTCCCTTGGATATAAAAAATGGACATTTGATCTATGGTGAAGAGTATAATTGGAATTTTAACTATATTAAAAAATTATGTTTATAGAACAGGGTTTTAAAGGTTTGCATGAGTATTGGAGATATATCCTCGGAACATTCATCGTTTTTATTGGATGGCAATTCATTGGAGCTATTCCTCTATCTGTAGTGCTGTTAGGCCGTGTATTTAAATCGGGAGATATGCCAACAGATATGGGTAGTATGTCAACAATGCTAGGGTCTAATCTCTTTCTTTTTTTAGTATTACTGACCTTTGTTGTCGGATTTATAAGTGTTTATTTAACAGTGCGATTTTTACATCAACAAGCTTTTTTAACAGTGATTACAACTAGGAAAAGTGTAGATTGGAAGCGAGTTGTTTTTTCATTTGGTTTATGGGCCGTAATTTCTGTCTTTTTTATTTGTTTGGATATTTATTTGTTTCCGGAAGACTACGTCCTCAATTTTGATTTAGTACCCTTTTTGGTCTTAGCAGTAATTTCCATAATCCTCATCCCTATACAAACCAGCTTTGAAGAAGTTTTTATGCGTGGTTATTTGATGCAAGGGATAGGTATTGCTGTTAAAAACAGATGGGTACCACTTGTGAGTACTTCATTTTTATTTGGGATCCTTCACATTTTTAATCCGGAAGTAGCAAAACTAGGATATGGTATTATGGTTTTCTATATGGGAACGGGTCTTTTTTTAGCCATTCTAACTTTAATGGATGATGGTTTAGAGCTTGCGATAGGTTTTCACGCAGCAAATAACCTCACGGCCGCTCTTTTAGTCACCGCAGAGTGGACCGCCTTTCAAACGAATTCTGTTTACCGGGATATTGCTGAACCTACTTTAAGCTGGGATGTATTTGTACCTGTTCTTGTTGTATATCCCGTCCTTCTTCTTATTATGTCCAAGAAATACGGCTGGTCTAATTGGATAGAACGCCTAACAGGTAAGGTGCTGCCTCCTCCACCAAACAATGAGATAATAATTGAAGAAGAAGTTTATGTCGACTAATCTTCATCCTAAGTTTCAAATTAATGGACATTACACTAATCGGGAAGATTTAATAGAAATCGCGTATAGTCTAATAAAAGAGGGGAATGATGAGGAACAAAAGGTAGGAGATTTCCTTTTAGACTGGCTATCTGAGGATGATACCATTGCCGTTACTACCTCCGGATCTACCGGAACACCAAAGCAGATTGTTTTACAAAAAATTCAAATGGTAAATTCTGCCAAGGCCACCATAGACTTTTTTAATCTGGAGGAAGGAGATACGGCATTGCTTTGTCTGTCAGCGCAATATATTGCAGGTAAAATGATGTTGGTAAGAGCCATGGTAGCCGGACTTTCTTTGGATATTGTGCCACCTTCCTCAGATCCATTGCGATTTTTAGATAAAAGTTATGATTTTTGTGCCATGGTGCCCATGCAGGTACAAGCAAGTTTAGACAAGCTTTCGCAATTAAAGACCTTAATTATAGGAGGTGCACCTATAAATACCGAGCTATTAAAGGAATTGGAAAAAAGTGGCCATCAGAATTGTTTTGAAACCTACGGAATGACCGAGACTATTACCCATATAGCTCTCAAACGGCTAAGTAAAGAAAACTCAGATCAACCGAATCCTTTTGCAGTATTGCCTGGAATTACTATAGGAATAGACAATAGAAACTGTCTCATCATAAATGCCCCATTGATTTTAGAGAACTCTATGATAACAAATGATATAGTAGAAATGGTCTCTGAAAAAGAATTTAATTGGTTGGGACGCTATGATAATATCATCAACTCCGGAGGGATAAAATTGTTTCCTGAGACCATTGAGAAAAAACTCGGGCAATTAATACCTATTAGATTTTTTATTTCATCGATACCCGATGAAGTTTTAGGCGAAAAAGTTGTTTTGATCCTCGAAGGCGATAAAACAGATGCTTATGATGAAGCCATCGAAAGGGCTGGTCTCAGTAATTATGAGAAGCCCAAGGAACTTTTTTTTCTTCCTAAATTCAAGATGTCCCAAAATGGAAAGATCCTAAGAACAAAAACTTTATCGGCTATTTTTAAGATTTAAACCTTCTGATATATTATTAATACAACAGTACGCTTTCTTAAGTGATAAATATCTCATTCTAATAATGGGTTTGATAAAGCTTAGTTTAAGACGGATAACGATAAATGAGGTTTCGTAAAAAAAAATCGATTCTAATTGTTTCCGCCATCCAAAATCCTTAGTATATTTCCCGAATATTCAATACAAATTTAATTGACTGGACTTATGAAGAACGTTTTTATCCTTTTGTTTCTGTTAACAGCCTTTATTACAAAGGCACAACAAGTTCTTCCAATTGCGGAAAGAGCGGTTGTCATTGACGATATTTTAGCAGAAAGGTTTAATAATCTTTTACCTGAACTGATGGATACTGCACAAATTGATATGTGGGTTGTTATTTCCAGAGAATATAATGAAGATCCTGTTTTAAGAAATATGCTACCGGCTAAATGGCTGAATGCGAGAAGAAGAACGATTCTAGTGTTTTATCGTGATAAAGCCAATAACACTATAGAAAAACTGGCTGTGGCAAGATATGATGTAGGGCAGAATATAGTCTCTGCCTGGGATAAGGAAAAGGAACCCGATCAATGGAAACGACTAATAGAAATTATTGAAGAACGGTCCCCTAAGACGATAGGGCTAAACTTTTCCAAGGATCATAATATAGCTGATGGTTTAGATAAAACAGATTACGATGAGTTTATGTCGTATCTACCAAAAAAGTATCATTCGAAGGTGGTCTCGGCAGAACAACTGGCGATTCGCTGGATTGAAACAAGAACTCCTAGGGAAATGATTATTTATAATCAGTTGGTTACTTTGACGCATGATATTATTGCGGAGGCTTTTTCGGAAAAAGTAATTACCCCAGGGATAACTACTACTACAGAAGTTGAATGGTGGATGAGGCAAAAAGTATCTGATTTAGGTTTAAAAACCTGGTTTCATCCTACGGTGGATGTACAGAGGTCTAATGATGAATTAGTAGGGCATTTGTATTCTTTTTCAGGAAGACCTGATGATATGATTATTATGCCGGGAGACCTGCTCCATTGTGATTTTGGTATTACCTATTTAAGATTAAATACGGACTGCCAGGAATTAGCTTATGTTTTAAGACCCGAAGAAAAGGAAGCTCCAATTTACCTGAGAAAAGCCCTTGAAGACGGAAATAAAGTGCAAGATTTCTTAACAGAGAACATGATAAAAGGGCGGACCGGAAATGAAATACTAAAGGCCGCTTTAGATGGCGCAAAGGCAGCTGGTCTGAGACCGGCGATTTATACGCATCCTTTAGGTTCTTATGGGCATTCTGCCGGAACTACGATTGGAATGTGGGATTCTCAGGGAGGTGTAATGAAGGATGATGGGGAGAATTATCCACTTAATCCAAATACTGTCTACGCCATTGAATTGAATACAACTGTGACAATTCCTGAATGGAAAAGAGATATCAGAATTATGTTGGAAGAAGCCGGTTTCTACGGAGAAAATGGTTTCCGCTATGTTAATGGCAGACAAACGGAATTATTACTGCTTCCAAGGGTTCAAAATCAACTAGGCAATTAAACTTGCAATAACCCCATATTGAAGCCTTTTTCAATGGGTTTATGGTTAGCAGCTTCAATGCCTAAGGAGATCCATTTACGAGTTTCTATAGGGGCTATAATGGCATCTGTCCATAATCGGGCAGCTGCATAATAAGGCGATATTTGTTTGTCATATCGTTTTTTAATTTGCTCAAAAAGTTCCTTTTCTTTCTCTTCTGTAATTTTCTCCCCTTTCTTTTTTAGGGATGCCTTTTCTATTTGAAGCAATACTTTGGCGGCAGAATTTCCGCTCATTACTGCTAATTCGGCCGAAGGCCAGGCAACTATTAATCTGGGGTCATAGGCTTTGCCGCACATAGCGTAGTTTCCTGCACCATAACTATTTCCAATAATGATCGTAAATTTAGGAACTACGGAATTACTCACGGCATTTACCATTTTTGCGCCATCTTTTATAATTCCCCCATGTTCACTTTTACTCCCCACCATAAAACCAGTAACATCCTGAAGGAAAACTAAAGGGATTTTCTTCTGATTACAGTTGGCAATAAAACGGGTAGCCTTATCCGCAGATTCCGAATAAATGACCCCTCCAAATCGCATTTCTCCTTTTTTAGTTTTAACTACTTTTCTTTGATTGGCGACGATACCTACTGCCCAACCGTCAATTCTGGCATAGCCCGTAAGAATCGTTTTTCCGTAACCTTCTTTATATTGTTGAAATTCTGAATTGTCAACCAACCTTTTTATAATCTCTAGCATATCATATTGCTCCGTACGGGAATGAGGTAGAATCCCATAAATATCATCTTCCTTCTCTTTGGGTTTCAAACTTTTTACTCTGTTAAATCCAGCTTTTGAGGCATCACCTATTTTGTCAATTATATTACCAATAATGGTTAAGGCATCTTTATCATCCGCGGCCTTATAATCAGTAACTCCACTAATCTCACAATGGGTAGTAGCACCTCCCAAAGTCTCATTATCAATGCTTTCACCTATGGCAGCCTTGACCAAATAACTACCTGCCAAAAATATACTTCCTGTTTTATCAACGATCAAAGCTTCATCACTCATAATTGGAAGATAGGCACCTCCAGCAACACAACTACCCATTACGGCAGAAATTTGGGTGATTCCCATACTACTCATAATGGCATTGTTCCTGAAAATACGTCCAAAATGCTCTTTATCCGGGAAAATTTCATCTTGCATAGGGAGGAATACTCCCGCACTGTCTACGAGATATATTATGGGGATATTATTCTCAATAGCTATTTCCTGGGCCCTTAGATTTTTTTTTGCTGTAATAGGAAACCATGCTCCGGCCTTAACGGAAGCGTCATTTGCAACTACAATACATAATTTCCCCTTTATGTGCCCTATTTTAACAACTACACCAGCTGAGGGGCACCCTCCGTATTCTTCGTACATTTCCTCCCCGGCAAAGGCTCCAATCTCAATAGACTTTTTATCATCATCCAATAAAAAAGCCACCCGTTCCCTCGCAGACATTTTACCCTGCGCATGTTGTTTGTCAATGCGATCTTGTCCACCTCCAAGTTTTACTTTTACCAGTCTTTTCTTAAGTTCCGAGACCATTAACTTGTTATAATCCTCGTTTTTATTGAAGCGTATATCCATTATTACTTTCATTTCTTTAAGTGGCATTAAAGATAAGCAGTAATATTGATTAACTTTAACAAAAAACTACCGTAAAATATGGATAAAAACATTGGATGGGGAATTATTGGGTTAGGGAACATTGCCCAAAAGTTCGCAGATTGTTTAAAATTAGTCTCGGATGCCGAACTGATTGGCGTGGCCTCGAGGAATCAGGAAAAGGCTGTGGACTTTGGAATTAAAAATGATTCAAAATATTCTTTTGGCTCTTATGAGGAACTTTTTAATTGTGAAGAAGTTCAAGTAATTTATATAGCAACTCCACATACAGCCCATACAACGTGGGCTATTAAGGCCATGAAAGCGGGTAAAAGTGTATTGTGTGAAAAACCTATGGGCGTGAATAGGGGTCAGGTAGAGCAAATGATAAATGAAGCGAGAAAAAATAATGTGTTTCTTATGGAAGCACTATGGAGCCGATTTAATCCGGCCATAGCAGAAGTGAAGAAAAAGATTGATGCAGGCGATATTGGAGAGGTAGGTTATTTGCATGCTGATTTTGCTTTTTATGCCCTAGATAGGCCGGAAGAAGGCAGATTGTTAAACCCTGAATTAGCAGGAGGATCATTATTAGATATTGGGATCTATCCAATATTTCTTGCTTATCTTATTTTAGGAAATCCAGAAAAAATTAAATCTGCAGCTAAATTTCATAAGACAGGTGTTGAAATACAAATCTCTTTGCTATTTGAATACCAAAGGGCGATGGCCCTATTATATAGTGGTTTAAACTCCTCTTCTGAAATGAAGGCAGAGATTTCAGGAACTGAAGGCAGTATATATTTAAACCCAAGGTGGCATGAGACACAGGGATATACGCTGGAAAAAAATGGGAAGCAAGAGGTGTTTTCTTTGCCTATGCTAGGGAAAGGTTATGAATATGAAATTATGGAAGTAAATGCTTGTTTAAAAGAGGAAAAAAAAGAAAGCGAACTTTGGTCTTTAAAGAATAGTTTGGATTTAATTGTCATTATGGATGAAATAAGAAGGCAATGTTCAATAAAATTTCCTTTTGAAAGTTAAAGTTTAGCGATAAGCTTTTAAGATATCCAATAGAATTACGATATTTGAAAACAACCAACCAATTAATCGATTTATCATGGGAATGAATAAGAATACTGTTTTGGCATGGGCTACATTTATAATGATATCTATGGGGTTTGCTCTTATTGCCTTAGGAGCATTTCGATATGACGAAGTAGCCGGATGGGGATTCGCTTCAGTAGGTATTGGATTTTTTGCTATTGCATGGGTTTTCAACGCGTTAAAAGGAAGAGTGTAAGACTAAAGACTCAATTTAGCATCGCTTAACACAATTAATTTCTAATTTTTTTTACTTCTAAATTCACAAGTAATGTCTGACGATAAAAAAGTTATATTTTCCATGTCTGGGGTCACTAAGACCTATAAAAACGCCAATACCCCGGTGCTTAAAAATATTTATTTAAGCTTTTTCTATGGGGCCAAAATAGGAATTCTTGGTCTCGATGGTTCTGGTAAATCGACTTTGCTTCGGATTATTGCGGGTACGGATAAAAGCTATCAGGGGGATGTAGTATTTTCACCGGGTTATAAAATAGGATACCTGGAGCAAGAGCCTGCATTAGATGAGAGTAAAACAGTATTAGAAGTTGTTAAGGAGGGGGTAGCTGAAACAGTGGCAATCTTAGATGAATATAACAAGATAAATGATATGTTTGGCCTGCCTGAGGTTTATGAAGATGCTGATAAAATGCAGAAGCTGATGGATCAACAAGCAAAGCTACAAGATCAAATTGACGCCTCAAATGCATGGGAACTCGACACCAAGTTAGAAATTGCTATGGATGCCTTACGCACTCCCGATGGAGAAATGAAAGTGGGTGTCTTATCTGGAGGAGAAAAACGAAGGGTAGCTCTTTGCAGATTGTTACTGCAAGAACCCGATATTTTATTATTGGATGAGCCTACCAATCATCTGGACGCAGAATCTGTACATTGGTTAGAACACCATTTGGCGCAATACAAAGGAACCGTAATAGCTGTAACGCATGATCGATACTTCTTGGACAATGTTGCAGGTTGGATCTTAGAGCTAGATAGGGGAGAAGGTATTCCATGGAAAGGGAATTATAGTAGCTGGTTAGATCAAAAAACCAAGCGCATGGCCCAGGAAAATAAGCAGGCTTCAAAAAGACAGAAAACATTAGAAAGAGAGTTAGAAGGGGTTAGACAGGGAGCAAAAGGTAGGCAAGTAAAACAAAAAGCTCGACTTAAAAATTATGATAAATTATTAAGTCAGGATCAGAAACAATTAGATGAGAAGCTTGAAATCTATATACCTAATGGGCCAAGACTAGGAACTAATGTTATAGAGGCTAAGGGAGTTAGTAAAGCCTACGGAGAGAAATTACTCTACGATGATCTCAATTTTAAATTACCTCAAGCAGGAATAGTTGGCGTTATAGGACCTAATGGTGCAGGAAAAACGACCATTTTTAGAATGATAATGAAGGAAGAAGTTCCTGATAAAGGGGAGTTTGTCGTGGGGGAAACTGCTAAGATTGCTTATGTAGATCAAAACCATAGTAATATGGATATGGATAAGTCTATATGGGAAAACTTTAGTGAAGGACAAGAACTTGTTATGATGGGAGGTCGACAAGTAAATTCTAGAGCATATTTAAGTCGGTTTAATTTTTCAGGTAGTGAACAGAACAAGAAGTTAAGTATGCTGTCTGGTGGTGAACGAAATAGACTGCATTTGGCTATGACTCTAAAGGAAGAGGGGAATGTTCTTTTATTAGATGAACCAACCAATGATTTAGATATTAATACCTTAAGGGCTTTGGAAGAAGGTTTGGAGAATTTTGCCGGTTGTGCGGTTGTTATTTCTCACGATAGATGGTTTTTAGATAGAATATGCACGCACATTCTTGCCTTTGAAGGTGATTCTCAAGTGTATTTCTTTGAAGGCTCCTTTACAGAATATGAGGAGAATAAGAAAAAACGCCTGGGTGGAGACTTAATCCCTAAAAGGATAAAGTACAAAAAGCTTATTCACTAAGGTTAAGGTTGAAAACCTCAAAAAGGCTTTAGTAAGACTCTTTTGGATACCAATCTAAGCGAACTACTTCGATATCCGCATCACCCTTTGTAACTAGTTGCTCAAATAGTTGGACATCACTGACATCAGGTCTGCCACGATAATGGTAGGGATATACTTGAGCTGGCTTAAATTCTAAAACAGCACTGGCAGCACTTTCAACCGTCATTGTATAAGGAAGATTCATACAGATAAAAGCCTTGTCAATATTGTCTAAAGACCTCATTTCAGGAATATCTTCTGTATCACCAGAAAAATATAATCTTTCGCCATTTATATTGAGGACATAACCATTTCCTCTTCCCTTTTCGTGAAAAGATTTCGCTTCCTCTCTTAAGTTGTACATAGGGATGGCTTCTATAACAATTCCAAATCGCTCTTTTTCCTCTCCATTATTCAGAATATCAAGTTGTGGCGTAAAAGAGGCTGGTATTTTATCAGCTACAGCTTGTGGCACAATAATTTTGGCCTTTTCAGTATTTAACTCTTCAAGAGTCTCTACGCTTAAATGATCTCCATGAATATCCGTTATTAAAATTAAATCAGGATTTTTTTGACCTTCAAAAGCGGCAGCTCCACCAACTGGGTCGATATATATAGTAAGTTCTCCATATTCGATAATGGCAGTAGCGTGTTCTACTGGAATAATTTCAACTCCCTTGGTCTCTACGACTGTATTCAGGTTATCTGTTACCTCTTCAGTCTT
>NODE-595-length-12790-cov-5.38092_pt1 | contig 12790 bp, 13 predicted proteins | sample MGYA00139097_ERZ477577 | MGnify/ENA metagenome assembly ERZ477577 | reverse complement strand
GAGTAAAAAGTTTCCGAAAGGATCATTTCCAACACACCCCATAAAAGAACTTTTACCACCTAATCTGGCTATAGCGCAAGCGACATTGGCAGGGGCTCCTCCAGCTTTTTTTGTAAATTCTTTAGCCTCTGATAAATTATTCCCTTGTTTTTCTGCAACAAAGTCGATCAATAATTCCCCAATACAAAATACTTCTTTCATTTACCTTTAATCATTAGGATTCCCAAAGTAATGAGAAATAAGATGCTTCTCAAAAAAATATTGAAAAATCATACGAAAGGTTTTAAAAAAGTGACCAGGGAGAAATTAAAAGAAGAATATTTTGGTATTTGAATCAAGTATTATTGCGAATTTTGTAACATGAAAACATTGGTAATTGGGGATATCCATTCTGGATTTCTAGCCCTGAAGCAATTATTATTAAGAATAGAACCACAAGAAGATGACACCATTATCTTTTTAGGAGATTATGTCGACGGTTGGAGTGATGCTGTGGAGACGGTTAGTTTTTTAATTGACTTGAGTAAAGTGTATAATTGTATTTTTTTGCGAGGCAATCATGATGAACTTGTTTACAATTGGTTATTAAAGGGTGAAGACAAACCAATGTGGTTGGCACATGGGGGTGAAGCTTCCAAAAGCTCATATCAAGGCAGGAATAAAGAATTGCTGGAAGAGCATATGAATTTTTATGAAAATTTACAGAATTACTATCTGGATAAGAAGAACAGATTATTTGTACACGCTGGGTTTACAAATCTAAAAGGAGTTCATTACGAGTATTTTCCAAAAATGTTCTATTGGGACAGAACCTTATGGGAACTGGCGTTAGCTTTGGACTCATCTATTGGCCCAGGCCATCACTCATATCCTGAAAGACTTAAAAATTACTCGGAGATTTATATTGGGCATACGCCCCTTACTAGAATTAATAAGATAGAGCCATATTGTGCCGCCAACGTTTGGAACCTGGATACGGGGGCTGCCTTTAAAGGACCTCTTTCCGCAATGGATGTAGAGACAAAAGAAACATGGCAAAGTGATCCAGTACATCTTTTTTACCCTGCAGAAAAGGGGAGAAATTAATATTTAGTAGGAGTCCTAATTAATAAATGATTTTAATACCGTAATTTGCAAAAAAAGAAAGTATGTCTACTAAGAACATCAGACTTGAAGTGATGCAGGCAATTGAGCCAAAGGTAGCAGGGTTTATTGATTCGTTTTTAATCCCAGCTGATCAAATATGGCAACCATCAGATTTTCTTCCGGATTCTCAAAGCGAGAATTTCTATGATGATTTGGAAAAGATTAGAGAGGAAGCCAAAGAATTAGGATATGATTTTTGGGTTACTCTTGTAGCTGATACCATTACCGAAGAAGCACTTCCAACTTATGAGTCGTGGCTAATGGATGTAGAAGGGATTAATCAGCACTCGGAGGAGCCAACAGGATGGTCTAAGTGGGTAAGAGCTTGGACGGCTGAAGAAAATAGGCATGGGGATGTATTAAATAAATTTTTGTATTTATCAGGACGTGTGAATATGCGTGAAGTTGAGATTTCTACCCAGCATTTGATTAATGATGGTTTTGATATTGGAACGGATAGAGACCCTTATAAGAATTTTGTCTACACATCTTTTCAGGAATTGGCTACCAATATTTCTCATAAGCGAGTAGGGGTCATGGCAAAGAAAAAAGGGAATACTCTTTTAGGGAAGATGTGTGCTATTATCGCCGGGGATGAAATGAGGCATCATTTGGCTTACAAAGAATTTGTTCAGGCAATATTTGGACAGGATCCCAATGGAATGATGTTGGCGTATGCCGATATAATGAAAAGAAAAATTGTAATGCCCGCCCATTTTTTAAGAGAGTCAGGCGAGAGTATTGGAGTAGCTTTTGAGAATTTTTCAAATGTCGCACAGCGACTAGGTGTCTACACTTCCCAGGATTATATAGATATTTTCAATAAATTGAATGACGGTTGGGGCTTAGAAACCATAAGAGGTTTAAATGATGAAGCTGAAAAAGCTAGAGATTATTTATTGTCAATGCCGGCGCGTTTGCAGCGTATTGCGGAAAGAATGAAAATAAGAGAAGACAGCACTAGATTTAAGTGGGTAGAAGCTAATGGAATGTTATAATTTCCCATGTTTATGCTCTTCCTGCCATTTAAATAATTCCTTCCACTTTCCTTCATAACACATTTTAGCTTGCATTGGCCATGAAGCAGGATCATGAACTTTAAATCGGTCTCCTCCGGAATCTAATACTTGCTGACACTTCCTAACGGAAGTAAGTGAAAGTTCTTTCCAAGTTTTTATGTCATAATTATGAAAGAGTCCTTCAATTTTAGGGCCAATACCCTCCACTATTTTAAGATCATCTTTTTTAATATTTTTTCCAAAAACAGATTTAGCTTGGGCCTTATTAAATGGTTTGTCATTGGATTGATTTATAGCTTTTTGTTCCTCCAATTCTTTTTTGCAATCTGCTAAACTCCTATCCAATAGAGCTTTTTCACCAATTAATTCCTCTAATTGAGCCTTTTCGGCAGAATTGGTTTGACTAGATTTCCCTAATAAAAAACCGAATATCGCACAAAGTACTCCCACGAGAAGGGGAATTATCCAACACCAAATATTTACAGTTTCTAAAGTCATAAGTTTTATTGAGTAAAGCCCTTCTATTTTATACGATTTATTAAATATTAAGATTGATGAATGAGGTTAATAATGGCATTCACTACAGTACATAATAAAGAAATAAATCCCTGCTAATATGGAAATTATAATGCCCAATATGTTGGTCCATTTTTTTGACATAACAATCGGTTTAAACTAACATCATTTACAAGTTATTAAAAAAACCTCAGAAATGATTTATCAATTGTCATTAATATAATGTTATCGATGTCATCAAAGACATATTGTTTATGCCTCTTTACAGATTATACTTATTAAAGATTCATTTATACAAAATAGTACACAGTCTATAAATAATCGCTGGGTTTATAAGATGCAATTTTTAATATTTGCTTTAGGAATAAAATTCACCCTATTTCTCCCTACAAGGTTAAGGCATTGAAATGGGGTTTTTATACTATTAATATAGTTTGAGTTAGTTTGAGAATCCCGTTGATTGTTCGTGATGAATAAACAATGGGATTTTTTATAAATCAAATTTAATACCCTGCGCCAGAGGTAAACTTGTGGTATAATTTATAGTATTGGTCTGTCTTCTCATATAAATTTTCCAAGCATCAGAACCACTTTCTCTTCCTCCACCAGTTTCTTTTTCTCCTCCAAAAGCACCTCCAATTTCTGCTCCAGAGGTTCCTATATTAACATTGGCAATGCCGCAATCACTTCCTGCACAAGATAGAAATGTTTCTGCTTCTCTTAAGTTATTAGTCATAATAGCAGAGGATAGTCCTTGTACAACTCCATTTTGAAGCATAAGTGCTTCGTCCAAATCATTAGAATATTTCATGAGATAAAGGATTGGGGCAAAGGTTTCATTCTGTACAATAGAAAAAGAATTTTTTGCCTCTGCAATAGCTGGTTTTACATAACAACCACTTTCATAGCCCTCTCCTTCCAGGACGCCTCCTTCTACTAAAAGACTCCCGCCTTCCTCAACCACTTTTTCTAGAGCGTTCTCATACATTTTTACCGCATCCTTATCAATTAAAGGACCTACATGATTATTTTCGTCAAGGGGATTACCAATACGTAATTGTTTATAGGCTGATACCAATGCATCTTTAACTTCATTGTAAATGGATGAATGTACTATTAATCTTCTGGTTGAAGTACATCTTTGACCGGCAGTACCCACAGCGCCAAAAACAGCCCCAATTACAGTCATTTTTATATCGGCATCCGGAGTTACAATAATCGCATTGTTGCCACCTAGCTCTAAGAGCGATTTGCCTAATCTAGCAGCTACAGTTTGGGCAACAATTTTACCCATTCTGATGGATCCGGTAGCTGAGATCAAAGGAATTCTTTTATCCGAGCTTAACATTTCCCCCACTTTGTAGTCTCCATTAATCAAGCACGAAATTCCTTCAGGCAAATTATTTTCTTTAAAAACTGCGGCAGCTATATTTTGACAAGCTATTCCACACAAAGGAGCTTTTTCAGAGGGTTTCCAAACGCAGACATCCCCACAAATCCATGCTAAGGCCGTATTCCAGGCCCATACCGCAACAGGAAAATTGAAGGCAGAAATAATACCTACTATTCCCAAAGGGTGATATTGCTCATACATTCTATGACCAGGTCTTTCCGAATGCATCGTAAGGCCATGTAATTGTCTAGATAGTCCAACGGCGAAATCACAGATATCTATCATTTCCTGAACTTCGCCAAGCCCTTCTTGATAGGATTTCCCCATTTCATAGGAAACTAACTTTCCCAGAGGTTCTTTTAATTCCCTGAGTTTATCACCAAATTGACGAACAATCTCTCCACGTTGTGGTGCAGGCATTTTTCGCCAGGATATAAACGCCTTAGCGGCAGTATCAATAACTTTTTCATAATCTTCTTGGGAAGTGCTCATTACACTTCCTATCAAAGCTCCATCAACAGGAGAATAAGAAGCGATCAATTCACCATTGGCAAAATTATCGCTACCGGTGGCTGTACCATTATTAATTTCATTAATTCCTAAGGCCTTTAAGGCTTCATCTATTCCAAAATCTATAGCTACTGCTGTCATAATAATATTTTTAGGTCAAGTTATACCTGTCACAAAATTACAAATATTCGTGATGAAGTTACTTAAAAGCACCATAATGTTACTTAAATAATTAGGTAAGCAAAAGGATTAAAATAGTTACTATGGCAGGTAGTGCTTGGATATAAAATATTTTCTTGTCGGCGGTAAGGGCGCCAAAAACCCCTGCTATGGTTACACAAGATAAAAAGAAGAGGGCAATATTTTCTTTCCAAACGATATCTTCAATCAACAAAGACCATAAAATTCCTGCAGCCAGAAATCCATTATAAAGTCCTTGGTTTGCAGCCAATGATTTGGAAGGAATAAATAATTCTTTGGGAAAATTTTTAAATATTTTAGGGCCCTTTGTGGTCCAAGCAAACATTTCGAACCACATAAAGTAAAGGTGTAATAAAGAAATGACTACTAGTAATATGGTTACAATCAGTTCCATAGATTCACTTTTTATCACTTATAGTAAATCTTTCATCCGTGGCCATGATCTCCCCACAATTAGAACATGTTCGTAATTCTTTGGATCCATAAAAGTGGGTGAAATGCTTTAAGAAGTCTTTTTCAATATCATTTAGTTTAAAATAGGTCTCGTATAATTTATGATTACAGTTATCACAATACCATATAAGTCCATCCTTCGCTTCAATATTTTTTCGCTTTCTTTCAATCACTAATCCAATAGAGCCTTCATTTCTCTCAGGGGAGTGAGGTACTTTTGCAGGATGTAAATACATGTCTCCAGGACCTAATTTGAACGTTCGCTTTTTGCCGTTCTCTTGAATATGTACTTGTATGTGGCCTTCAATTTGGTAAAATAACTCTTCAGTTTCATTATAGTGATAATCTTTGCGCGCATTAGGACCAGCAACAATCATCACAATATAATCTCCCGATTCTTTATAAAGATTTTTATTGCCTACTGGTGGTTTTAAGAGATCGCGATTTTCATTTACCCATTTATGAAGGTTAAAGGGAACATTTATAGACATAAACAACAATTTAGAAAAATCATATTTTGAACAGCTCGATGAAGACCTATCCAAAGGTAAAAAAGAATATGTTCTTTTTAGTTTTATCTATAAAATAGTTGTGTATAGTACAAACGACCATTTGAATCCTTTTTTACGCTTATACCGGTGTGGGTAAAATCATCCTCCATGGTTTTTCGGTGATCGGGACTACTGAGCCAACTTTCAAAAGCTAATTTTGCACTGGAATAGTCTTTTGCCACGTTTTCAGCAACCATTTCCGCATTTACTTTACTAGAAATGCCAGAAGCTCTAGCACTAAAATTATCATGGCTTAGACTGCCATTTGTTATCATATAGTCGTTATGTGAATTTGCATATTCGTAGGCAACTACGCTAACCACTAAGTCAGAATAACCAAGACTTTTTCTATGGGAATTAACAATTCCTAACAATTCTTGCTCTAAGCTTACAATATTTACGGCCTCCGGATTATTAGTATCTTCAATAGATTCTGAGGTACAAGAACCTGCCAATATTACAAATAACACCGAGACTGCAAATGCAATTCTCGTTTTCATATAGTGTACTCTTTGTAAGCAGGATAATCAAGATTATTAAGATAAGGGAATACCTTCTAATAAATATTAAAAAATTAGTTTAAGATGGCTTAAAAAGATCTAGATATTCGACAAAAAACCAATTTCACCCTTTAAAAGTCTGAAAAAGCTTCAATTACATTTCCAAAAACCAATACGCCTATATTTTTGATTGGCTCATAAAGTACCGATTCTTTAACCATATCGGAATTAGAAGGATTAAATGAAGAACCTACGGCTTCCACAACATAGAGCAAAGTTCCTAAAATAACAGCAGTTTTTAATATTCCAAAAATACCGCCTGCGAGTTTATTAATAAAACCAAGCATGGCAAAATCAGCAATTTTGGTCAGTAGTTTACCCGCTAATCCAACAACAATTACTATCGCAATAAAGGTGATGATGAAGGCCGTGAGTTTGATGGCATCAGGATCCCAATCCATATTTTCTGAAAGATAACTTCCTGTGATATAGGAGAATTTAATCGCTCCATAAAAGCCTACAATTAAAGCAATAATAGAAGCTATTTCTACAAAAAGACCATTTTTCAAACCCTTGTATAAGCCATAGACCAGAAAAACTACAAAGATGATATCCAGAAGAGCCATTGTATTAGTTTTTGTAAAGATATAATTTTGATTTGTACCTTTGTTTTATATCAAAAAACAATGGTTTTCTTTTCAAAAAACAACCCCAATATTAATGAGTAGAGATTTTAAATTAAAAGAAAGATGGGAGGTCTTAGTCCTAAAACTGTCCGACCAATTTAGTGATGGAGATCCTTTAGAATTGGATGGCATAATATACTTAATTGGAGTACAAGAAAAAGGAAACTATCATCGGAATTATAAAAAGGATGATAAAATAAACCTTATGCATATTGCTATATGTAAACTTCTTGAACCCTATGGTTATTATGAATTCGAATATTTTGATGAAGAGGGTTGGCCCCATTATATTGTTAAGGAAAATTTACCTCCTCTTAAAGCAGGGGAACAGTCTGTACTGATGAAAGAAGCAATTGTCAATTATTTTTTAGAAAGAGAATACATTCTTTAAATGGCATTATATCATTTCTAGGAAATAGGTATAACTTCTATCTATTTAATTAATCCCTGCCAAGCAATGTGCAGTACTTTTTTTTGAGACACTCTTTACCTTAGAATAACATGCTGGTTTTTGAATGAAATAGATATTCAACTACCTTTGAATATCGGATACCTAAAAATCCCTTAAATTGCTAAAGAATGGAAAAGTATGTAGAGTTTACTAATAAAAAAAGAAGTGACATTATTAGTAAAATGAGGTCAGGGGTATTTGATGTTGTTGTTATAGGTGGCGGTATAACAGGAGCTGGAATAGCTCTGGATGCTTCCTCCAGAGGACTAAAAGTGGCTCTAATTGAAAAAGGCGATTTTGCTTCTGGAACCAGCAGTAAGTCAACCAAACTAATCCATGGTGGTTTAAGGTATCTAAAGCAATTTGATTTTTGGCTGGTTAAGGAAGTTGGTTCAGAACGGGCCATTGTACATAAATTGGCACCTCACTTAGTTCTACCTGAAAAGATGTTACTTCCTTTAATTGAGGGAGGGTCCTATGGTAAATGGTTAACTTCTATTGGTTTAAAGGTATACGATGTTTTAGCACAGGTCTCTGGAGAAGATAAAAGGAAGATGTTGGAAAAAAAAGAGGCCTTGGAATTGGAACCTTTATTGCCTAAAAAGAAAGTAAAAGGAGCAGGCTATTATGCTGAGTATCGTACAGATGATGCCAGATTGACTATTGAGAATATTAAAACAAGTCTGAAATATGGAAACCTGGCTTTGAATTATGCCAAAGTAGATGACTTTCTTTATGCTGATGAAAAAATTTCAGGGGTGCGGGTAAAAGATCAATTAACTAAAGAAGAATTTACCATCCAAGCCAAATATGTAATTAGTGCGGCTGGCCCATGGGTAGATGAATTAAGAGCGGTTAACAATTCAAAAAAAGGAAAAAGGCTACACCTTACTAAAGGGGTTCATTTAGTTTTTCCTCATAAAAAGCTGCCTGTAAGGCAATCAGTTTATTTTGACGTGCCCGACGGACGGATGATTTTTGCCATCCCCAGAGGAAAGGTCACTTATGTGGGTACTACGGACACCAATTTTGATAAAGATAAAGACGATGTACGTACAGATTTAGCTGATGCCATTTACTTGATTTCTGCTGTTAATAATATGTTTCCGAAAATAAACCTGGAAATGAAAGATATTATATCTTCCTGGGCGGGATTACGACCTCTAATACATGAAGAAGGAAAATCGGCTTCCGAGTTATCGCGCAAAGATGAAATATTTACATCGGATACAGGATTGATAAGTATGGCTGGGGGTAAACTTACCGGTTACCGAAAGATGGCTGAAAGAGTGGTCAACCTTATAGAGAAAAATTTGGAGGAAGAAGAGGGTTTTCCATTTGTTGAATGTACAACAGCTGACATTCCATTGTGTGGAAATGAATTTAAAAAATTTAAGCACGTAAAAAGATATATTGAGGAGGTATTCACTAAGATAAAGGAAGACGGTTTTGAGCATTATGATGCTTGGTACTTGGTGACTACCTATGGGAAACAAACGGAGAAAATATTAGAGTATTACTCTAAATTAAATGACCGGGATATTTTTATTCGTATGGCCAAGGCCGAACTTCATTTTTCTATTCAATATGAAATGACTACTACACCCATAGATTTCTTTGTCCGAAGGACGGGAAGGTTATATTTTGATATAGATAGTATTGCACATTTACAAGAGGCCATCTTAAATGAGTTTAAGACTATATTTAATTTGGGATCAAATCAAATAAAACAATATAAAAATGAATTAGAATTAATGGTTAAGGATCATTCTGATTTTTCTATCGAAAGATTTTAAATGAAGACCTTTCTTAAGCTCTGATTTCTATGATTCTAAAACTTTGGTAATACCCGGAATTGGCACAGGATAGGCTCCGTTAGCATCGGGCATTACTTTTGGCAAACTATCCCAACTGTATTCATCAGGCATTATACTGCGACCTTTATTTAAAGCATCATCAAATGTGATTTGTTGTCCGGAATAGGTGGCCATTCTTCCAAGAATAGCGGTCATGGTAGTTTTTGCCGAGTACTCTGCATCACTAATTAGTCCGCCATTTCTTATGGAAGCAAAGAGTTTATCATGTTCCGTTTGATAAGGATTAGGATCATTTAGCCCCTCGTGTTCATAAATGGTCTTACCATCATATCCAGTAATGATTCCTTTATTCTGGGAATCAGTGTATATTTTACCTTCCGTACCCATAAAACTTTCTGAAACATTGTCTAAACAACCTTTTTGATGTCTACACTGACTAGAAATTACGGCTCCCGAAGGATATGTAAATTCCACAAAGTGATGGTCAAAGATTTGTCCGTATTTATTTTCAACACGTACTTCTCTCCCACCCATGCCTTGGGCATGTAATGGAAATTCACCAATAAACCAGTTTGCTACATCAATATTATGGATATGTTGTTCAACAATATGATCGCCACATAGCCAATTAAAGTAATACCAGTTTCGCATCTGATATTCCATTTCTGTTTGTCCGGGCTGCCTTTCCTTAACCCAAACACCTGCACTGTTCCAATACACCTGTCCGGAGACAATTTTACCAATTTTACCGGCCTTAATCTGCTCTAAACATGCTAGATAGCTTAGTTGGTAATGTCTTTGAAGTCCCACCACAACGTTGAGCTTTTTTTCCTTAGCTATGGCTGCCGTTTTAAGGACACTTCTTATCCCCGGGGCATCTGTAGCCAATGGTTTTTCCATAAAAACGTGTTTATTGTTTTCAACTGCATATTGAAAATGTATAGGTCTAAAACCAGGGGTTGTAGTCAGAAGAACAACATCAGCTTTATCAATAGCTTTTTTGTAAGCATCAAAACCAACATGCCTGTCCGCTTCTTTTACATCTATTTTGTCGGTACCTGCAAATTTTTGATTTAAAACATTTAGACATTTGTCCAACCGATCTTGAAAAGCATCTGCCATGGCTACTAGTCTAACATTTTCCTCGGTGCTAAGAGCCTGGGCCGCTGCTCCAGTTCCCCTGCCGCCGCAACCAATCAGGGCTATTTTAATACTATCGTCGCCAAGAACATGCGCGGAGGAGATTGCATCGAGTGGCGCCGATATTATTGCCCCACTCGCAAGAGCAGTGTTTTTACAAAATTTTCTACGACTGAGATTATCAGATTTGTTTTTCATGTCTTTTTATTTAAAAATCATCAATGGCTTCTAACCAATAACTATCTATTTCTTCTTTGCTGGGGGTTATTCTAGGGCTAATAATTCTGAAACCAACCATAGGGGCGTTTGTATGCCACCAAAGGCTTTTTGGTATTTGTGGATCTATTCTTTTCCATTCGGAAGAAGAAGCTTCACGCGAGGAGGACCTCAGATTTACAGCAGTATCTATCCAGGAACCTCCACGGACAACACGGGGATAAAGTGTGGAGGGCCTTGTCCATGGATTTTTTAAAGGATCTGAGGAACTATTATATCCTTCGGGAGTATATTGATCCATCGTCCATTCTGCTACATTACCATGCATATCATATAGGCCGAAAGCATTGGGCTTTTTTGTGCCAATTTTATGATACTTCTTATTACTATTTTTTGCATACCATCCGTATTCTTCAAGTTCTTCCTCTGAGTCTCCAAAAGAGTATTGGGTACTACTACCAGCCCGACAAGCATATTCCCATTCGGCTTCTGTAGGTAATCTATAAAATTTACCTGTCTTAGCACTTAGCCATTTACAAAAAGTGAGTGCGGCATATTGAGTAACATTCACCACGGGAAACCCTTCTTTTCCCATTCCGTGACTCATGTCTACATAAGGAGGTGTAGCCGAAGCAACAGCATCTACTTCTATGGAGATTTGAGAATCTTTTTGAGTAGGTTCCACATGGTCAATTTGTCTTTCTAAAAAAAGCTCATATTGATCCCAGGTAATTTCGTAAGTACTCATGTAAAAGTCACTTATAATAACTAAGTGTTCCGGTTTTTCATTTGAGTCTTGGTTGTTATCCCCCATAAGATATTCTCCACCCTTTATGGCTTGCATTTCAATATGGGCATCACTGCCGGCCACTGATTGAACATAAGAGGTAAACGTATCCGTTGACTTATTCAATAAATCATCCGAGTTAATCCTAATTCCAGAGCTTAGAAAAGCACCTAATAAAAATACGCATAGAATATTCATAGACCCGGTTACTATCCAACGAGAATATTTTTTTAACATATATGCTAAGATGTTTGATTCCAAAAAGGAATAGAAATCTACTAAAAAAAAGTAAACTATTAGTCTAATTTATCCGCTAGTTTCTTAAATGTTGACTTAGCTGCAGCATTTTCATACAAAATTTCATAGACAGCATCAATTATGGGGGTGCGAACTTTTTTCTTAAATTGAGATTTTTGATTATAGGCACTTTTGGTAGCATAATACCCTTCTGCTACCATATTCATTTCCATCATGGCACTTTTTACGCGATATCCTTTACCGATCATATTACCAAACATCCTATTTCTACTAAAAGTAGAATATCCCGTCACCAATAAATCACCCAAATAAGCAGAGTTATTAATATTGCGTTTCATTTTATGAACCCGTGAGATATAGCGCTTCATTTCTCTTATGGCATTACTCATTAGAACACTTTGAAAATTATCACCATAACCTAGTCCATGGGCAATACCTGCCGCCAAAGCATAGATATTCTTTAGCATGGCGGCATATTCTGTACCAATGATATCATCTGATATCTTTGTCTTGATATAATCACTTTTTAAATGTTCAGCAAGCAAAGAAGCCTTTTCGGGATCTGCACAGGCTATAGTAAGGTAGGATAAACGTTCGAGAGCAACTTCTTCTGCATGACAAGGGCCGGTAATAACACCAATATTTTCTATAGGGACTCCATAAATTTGATGAAAATGTTCCCCTACTATAAGACCGGTTTCCGGAACAATACCCTTAATTGCGGAGAATAGTATTTTGTCTTTTAAAGAAACACTTAGCTTTTTTAACTCTTCTTCCAGAAAAGCAGAAGGTATAGCAAAAATAATGAGGTTGGCTTTAGTGATAGCCTCATCAATTTGATTCGTTAAGGTGAGTTGATTTACCTGAAACTCAACAGAGGTCAGATAATTGGGATTATGTTTGTTTTTTTGAATGTAGGCAATGGCATCCTCATTGCGCATATACCAAATAACGTCATCCGCATTTTCAGTTAACATTTTAACAATGGCCGTTGCCCAACTACCACCACCTATTACTGCAATTCTTAACTTTTCATCCATACTTTATAGCCTTACTTCAAATGTATATAAAATAAATACGACCAAATAAATAATTGAAAATATACCAAATTGAAGATGTAATCAAGGCTCCGTTATCATATCTTCT
>NODE-594-length-12811-cov-4.75729_pt1 | contig 12811 bp, 11 predicted proteins | sample MGYA00139097_ERZ477577 | MGnify/ENA metagenome assembly ERZ477577 | reverse complement strand
ATGGAGAATATTCACGGTTGGACCAGATTACAGATATCATCAAGAAAGTTTGCCAAGTCTCAGATATTTGTCTTAAGTGAACTAAGGATATTGTCACGTGTTTTTCAAGCCGAACATCTATCCCTCAGCTTTCAGTCCCACAGTGCTACCATCTCCCTCTTTTCCATTACACCAACACATACTGGACAAGAGCCACCCTCATCCCATTGTTTAAGATTGGTGCCGAAACATTCAGTGCATTTCCCTTCCTCTGCAATAAAGTTCTCCCTACCTTTAACAATGCTACGTTCATAATGACCTACTTGAACATCAATCAAGATAGAACAATCCAGACATGTCATTGTTTGTACTAAGGCAGAAATTCCTCGATCCTTGCCACCCGAAACCTCAACTTTATAGCCACATTCTGGGCATGTAAATATGTAGTAGGCACCCATAAAGACCTCCAATTTCATCGCAGAATGGTATTGGGTTAACCACCATTAATTCTATTTCTCAGTTTACCGCTGCATTTAAAGGTCACAACACGTCTTGCTGGTAGCATCTTATCTTCACCAGTAGCAGGGTTCCTGCCTTTCCGTTCAGCTTTATCTTTAACACAGAATTTACCAAAACCGCTGATCAGGATATCCTCACCAGATGCAAGGGTATCCTTTATAAGATCGATGGTGGCTTCTACGAAAGCTGTGCTCTGCTTCTTGGTCAGGCCATTGCTAGATTGGATTTTTTCGATGAGATCAACTTTTGTTAGAGTCATGGGTGCTCCTTTTAGAAATAACGAATGGGGTAGGATGGAATAAGATGCCAAATATAGCAGATAAGGTCAACTGGAGATAGGTTGGTATTTTCCCAAAATTATTGATGTCCTTGTGGGGTATAGTGTGGGGAATTGGATTTTTATGAAAGAAAAAAGGGATTTAGAATTGCTTCTAAATCCCTGATTTTATTATTGGCTCCCTGGGTAGGACTTGAACCTACAACCTAGTGGTTAACAGCCACCCGCTCTGCCGATTGAGCTACCAGGGAATATTATAGATGGACAAATGAAGGCATGTTATCTATGCCGTACCCGGGAAATTGTCAAGAAAAAAATGTACCGGACCCTTTGCCCGATATCCGGGTAATGTGGGTCATCCAAATAGATATCTCCCAGGAAAAAAAGGGTTAGCGATTGGATAGGAGGTCTTATCTGTGCTATAGGATACACTTCAAATGCGGAAAAGGAGAAAACAATGGCACAAAAAAGCATTCAAGATTACTACCCCGACGATTATGCCATCTGCTACGGTTGCGGCAGACTGAACAAACAGGGTCACCAAATCCAAAGCTACTGGGATGGGGATGAGACGGTTTGCCGTTATCAGCCAGAGCCTTTTCATACGGGAGCACAGAATTTTGTGTATGGCGGGCTGGTCGCTTCACTGATTGACTGTCATGCAGCCGGCACGGCTGCAGCAGCACGGCACAGGGAAGAAGGTAAAAAACTCGGTGTCGAACCGCTGTCCCGCTTTGTTACGGCCTCTTTACATGTGGACTACCTGGCACCGGTTCTTATTGACCAGGAAATTTCGATGCGCGCAACCATCGATGAAATCAAGGGCCGCAAGGTTGTGGTTTCCATTGATCTGTATTCCAAGGACACCCTCTGTGCCAAAGGGAAGGTTGTTGCCGTCCAGATCCCGGACGACTATCTGTCTAAATACAACAGAGAGGTTTAACCAAAAGCGTCAATAAAAACCATTATCTAATATTCATCATATCTTAAATACCATTTGTCTCCTGCAAATCAGTGACAAGTATGACTTTACGCGTATTAGCAAAGCTAGTTTGCTGAAATTTCGATAGGTTAGCCATTTACATCTTGGGATTAAGACTTGACAAGAAGCATGGTTTTATCTAAATTATAAGCATAATTTGTATGGCGTTCTGCCCTGCACCGCATAACTTTCTGCCTCGATGGCGGTTATGTGTCGTCTTTATCGAAGAACTCCGCAGCACAAGCTATGGGGAATGTGCTCTCTGTTTTGATTCAATTCGTTCCTCAGTGTTAAAATCACATTCTGCAAACACTTGACAGGATGGGTTTTCTCAAATGTTGTTTGTTCCATTTGAAAAATTATTCCACTTTCTATCGGTATCGATACAAATAGATGATCGTTTACCCAGAAAGCGTAACGCGATTCCTTTGAATAGTGTCAATATTTAATATGTTTTCCATGAGTCAAATTATGGCGAATCATATTGTTCCGAACGTGTGATCTTTACTTAACATTCCAAAATTAATAGGAGGAGGTAACACCATGACGACAAAAAGAGTACACCCCGGTGTAGAACAAATGAAAAAATCCCTTACAGACGGTACTTGCTCACGACGTGAATTTCTGCGCACCGTCACATTACTGGGTGTGTCTGCAACGGCCGCCTACAGTATGGCAGGGCTACCGGCCTTTGTGTCACCTGCCCATGCGGCCCAGAAAAAGGGCGGCGTTTTGAAGTATGGTATGCAGGTGCAGGAAATGGCTGATCCGGCCACCTGGTCCTGGACTCAGAAGTCTATCGTAGGACGTCATATTGTCGAGTACCTGGTAGAAACCGGACCGGACAACATCACCCGGCCAGGCTTGGCAACCAGCTGGGAAGCTTCGGACGACCTCAAATCCTGGACTTTTCACCTGCGCAAAGGCGTCAAGTGGTCAAACGGCGACGACTTCAATGCCGATGACGTGGTGTTTAATTTTACCCGCTGGCTGGACCCCAAAACCGGTTCCTCCAACCTGGGCTTGTTTGATTCCATGCTCGAGGAAACCGGTGAGAAAGACGACAAGGGCAACCCCATCAAGCGTATGAGCAAAAATGCGGTCCAGAAAGTGGACGAACATACGGTCAAACTCAACCTGAATTCACCGGTGCTGGCGATTCCCGAAAATCTATACAACTACCCCACCGCCATCGTTCACAGAAATTTTGAAAAAGAAGGTGGGGATCTATCTAAAAACGCGGTGGGCACCGGTCCGTACACCCTCACTGAATTCAGGGTGGGGGAGCTGGCTGTCCTTAAGAAACGGAATGCGCCCTATTGGGGCGGTGAGGTCTTTCTGGATGAGATCCGCATTGTCGATTTGGGGGAAGATGCCGGTGCATATCTGGCTGCTATCGCTTCGAAACAGGTGGATGTCATCTACAATCTTGACCTGACAACCCTGGAAGCAGCCAAAAATATTCCAGGTATCAAGGTTGTGGACATACCATCCACCCAGACCGGTGTTATCCGCATGAAAATCACCGAGAAACCGTTTACCGATATTCGCGTGCGTAAAGCGGTACAGTTGACCTGTGATGCCCAGCGCCAGCTCGATATAGCTCATCAGGGGCTTGGGATCGTTGGGGAACACCATCATGTGGCCAAGATTCATCCCGAGTATTTTGCCCTGCCGCCATTTAAACAGAATATCGCCGAAGCCAAAAAATTGCTGGCCGAAGCCGGATATCCTGATGGTATCGAGATGTCTTGCAACGTGGGCAATACCGACGGTGTCTGGGAGCAGGATTCCGTGGCAGTACTCAAGGAAGATGCCGCCAAAGCCGGTATCAATATCAAAATGAATGTGATGCCCATGGCGCAATATTGGGATGTCTGGACCAAGGCTCCCTTGAGTCTGACCTCTTGGACACACCGGCCTCTGGCCGTCATGGTACTGGGTCTGGCCTACCGCACCGGGGTACCTTGGAACGAGTCCAGTTATGCAAACCCTGAGTTTGATGCCGCATTGACCGCAGCGGAATCGACGCTGAACGTTGAAGATCGGCGGGTTAAGATGGAGAAGGTCGAGAAAATTCTGCAAGATGACGCGGTTCTGGTCCAGCCATTCTTCAGGGCCGTCTTTACCGCCGTTCGTGAAAATGTGGTGGGTTTTGAAATGCACCCAACCCGATACTACCGCTTTCATAAGGTCTCGCTGGCATAACTTGATTTTTGTCTTGGGACGGGGTGTGCTACGGCACGCCCCGTCATCCAAACTTCATATTACCCAACTGTTTTATCAGGAGGCTCAACATGGTCACCTTGGTGGCAAAGCGTTTCGGATTCATGATTTTTACCATGATTGTCGTATCGCTGATTCTTTTTATGTTATTGGAGACAGAACTGACGGGTGATCCGGCAATCCGGGTGTTGGGTCAATTCTCAAACGAAGAACAGCGAGAAATGTGGCGGGAACAACACGGGTACAATCAGCCCGTCATGTTACGCTATGTGAAATGGCTGGGTAATTTTGCCACCGGCAACCTGGGCGAGTCCATTCGTTTCAAGGGCCCCGTGGCTGACGTGATGTTACCCCGTCTGTGGAATACCGCCATTTTGGGATTCTGGACCTTTGCGATCATGATCCCCTTATCGCTGACACTGGGTGTTTTGTCGGGAATGAAGGAGGGTTCCAAGCTTGATAGGGCCATATCGGTGTTTGGCATTTTGACAACATCTGTGCCGGAATTTGCCAGTGCGGTAATTTTCTCCGCCCTATTTGTCTTTGGTCTGAAGTGGCTTCCGGGCACCAGCAGTATGTCTGGCGGCTTTGAGTTCAAACAGTTGATTCTGCCGGCCATGGTGCTCATCGTCTACGATTTTGGCTATGTGGCCCGTATGACCCGGGCGTCCATGGCGGAAGTGATGACCTCCCAGTATATCAGGACAGCCATATTAAAAGGTCTGCCATACAAATCGGTGATCGTTAAACATGCCTTACGCAACGCACTCATCGCACCCTTTACGGTTATCATGCTACAAATTAACTGGTTGTTGTCCGGGGTCATTGTGGTTGAGTTTTTCTTTGCCTATAAAGGCTTTGGCGCACTCATCCTGGAGGCTTCTCTGAATAACGATATCGCCCTTCTGGAGGCTTGCGCCATGGTAGCGGTTTGTGTTGCGGTTACCACGCAAACCATCGCCGATATCGGCTATACATTTCTCAATCCCCGCATCCGTTTTAATTAAGGAGACTTGTATCATGACGACTGCTATCACTGAAATGCCCAAAGCAGGATATGGCGCCGCACTAATTCGCGGATTGAAATCCTTCGCATTGCTGCGGGAAAGTTGGGTCGGAATGGTGGGGGCTTTCCTGGTTCTGTTCTGGGTGCTGGTGGCACTTTTTGCGCCCCTCTTGGCGCCTTTTGACCCCAACTCCTCCATCCAGCCCTTTGCCAAACCTGGCATGGAAGCGATCAAAACCGGTGGCACATTCTGGCTGGGAACGGATCACATCGGCCGGGATATCCTTTCGCGCATTATCTGGGGATCCCGTACGGTGCTGTTCTATGCGCCCCTGGCGACCATTTGCGCTTATACGGTAGGTATTCTCATGGGTCTTGCGGCCGGGTACCGCGGCGGTTGGGTGGATGATGTTTTGTCTCGCATCGCAGACATCATTCTTTCGTTTCCGGTACTGGTGCTGTATATTATCATTATTGCCACCATCGGTGCCTCTGGTTTTAACATTATTATTGCCATCACTTTTGCATCCTCACCGGGGATCATGCGTATTGTGCGCGGATTGGTGCTGGATCTTCGCAATCGTGACTATGTTGCAGCAGCCCAGACCCGTGGCGAATCAGACTGGCGAGTGATGCTAGTTGAGATTTTACCCAATGCACGTGGCCCGCTAATTGTCGATGCCTGTCTGCGCCTGGGATACGTCATTATCACCATTGGTGTGCTCGGATTTCTCGGTCTGGGTCTACCGCCTCCGGATCCTGATTGGGGCGGTATGGTCAACGAAACCCGGCAGATGGCCATGGCCTTTCCGCACATGACGCTTTTTCCCTGCATCGCGATATCTTCGTTGATCCTGGGGTTTAATCTACTGGCAGACGGCTTACGTGAAATCTCATTGCGTGATTAGGAGGTAAGCAACATATGAACGACGATCAAGCACCGGTGCTGATCTGCAAAGATCTTTGTATCTCATACTATACCCGGGCAGGAGAGATTCCAGCGGTGGTGGATTTTTCGCTCACGGTAAAGCCCGGTGAAACCATCGGCATTGTGGGCGAATCTGGCTGTGGAAAATCTACTGTCGCCATGGCCATCATGCAGCACATGGGCGCCAACGGCGGTATCAAGAGCGGCAGCATCACCTTCAAAGGTCGTGATTTGACCCAACTGTCGGATCATGAACTGCGAAGTATTCGAGGGTCGGAAATCGCAATGATTTACCAGGAACCCTTTGCCTCTCTAAACCCAAGCCTCAAAATCAGCACCCAGTTGATGGAAGTGCCCCTTGCGCATGAGAACATTTCCAAGGAAGACGCCCGGCAGAGAGCGATCAAGATGCTGGGGGATGTCAAGTTGCCTGATCCCGAGCGGCTTATGGACTCATATCCGCATCAGCTATCCGGTGGACAGCAACAACGGGTGGTTATCGCCATGGGTCTTTTGTCAAATCCATCCCTCTTGCTTCTGGATGAACCCACCACCGCCTTGGATGTTACGGTGGAAGCCGGTATTGTGAAGCTGGTTGCTGACATCAGTAAGAAATTCGGCACGTCCCAGATATATATCTCTCATAATCTCGGACTGATTCTGGAGACCTGTGACCGGGTATTCGTGATGTATTCCGGTGAAGTTGTGGAAGAAGGAACGATTAACTCGCTATTTACCTGGCCCAAGCACCCATACACCCACGGCCTGTTTGCCTGTATTCCTTTGCCAACGGCCGACAAGAACGCCGCCCCGCTGAAACCCATTCGGGGTCAGCTCCCACTGCCATTCGAACGTCCCCAGGGCTGTTATTATCACCCGCGCTGTGATCATTTCAAACCCGGACTGTGTGATGTTGACCATTTCAAAATGGAACACGTTGTGAACAGCGCTCCCGACCATCGTGTACGATGCTTACGCTATAAAGAAATCGATCACCATCCTCTGGCTGACATTGAGGAAAAAAAAGAGATACTCGAACTTGGCAAACAGGTTCTCAATGTAGATGGCATGAAAAAGTATTACGCGGTGCGTGACTCTTCTTTGCGTGCTTTAATTAGCGGCAAACGAACACGTTATGTAAAAGCCAACGAAGCGTTAAACTTTACTGCCAAAGAGGGTGAGACGGTGGCGATTGTTGGTGAATCCGGCTGTGGAAAATCAACCTTTGCCAAAGTGCTTATGGGTCTGGAAAAAGGTACCGAGGGAGAGGTGCGTCATAAAGGCAAAGATATTTCAGACATAGCCGTTAGAGACCGCAGCGCAAAACAGATCAGTTCGCTTCAGATGGTATTTCAAAATCCGTTTGATACCCTGAACCCCAGTCATAGTATTGGCGGTCAGATATCACGGGTTATCAAAAAATTTGGCGTGGAAACCAATAAGAAAAAAATATTCGATCGCGTGATGAAATTGCTGGATACGGTTAAACTGCCCAGAGATTTCTATTTCAGAAAACCCAGACAGCTTTCAGGCGGACAGAAGCAGCGTATCGGTATTGCCCGAGCATTTGCCGGAAACCCGAGTATGGTCATTGCAGACGAACCGGTATCTGCACTGGACGTCTCCGTAGCCGCGGCTGTGACAGAGCTGCTGATGGATATTCAGCGCAAACATAGAACCACACTGCTTTTCATCAGCCATGATTTAAGCGTGGTCCGTTACCTGGCGGATCGTATTGTGGTCATGTATCTTGGGCATATTCTTGAAAGGGGAACCACAGAGCAGGTTTTCGCTCCGCCTTATCAACCCTATACAGAGGCTCTGCTGTCAGCAGTGCCCATCGCTGATCCTGAAGTAACCAAGCGTGAAATTGTGCTCGAAGGAAATCTCCCCAGTGCAATGAACCCCCCCAAGGGTTGCCCGTTCTGTACACGCTGCCACCGACGCATTGGCGATATTTGTGACAATGAAATACCGCCGGAGCAAGTTGTTGCAGACCGCCATGTTATCAAATGTCATATTCCGCTTGAAACCTTGAAAAAGGTTGCGCCCGTGATCCATGTGCCGGATGAAGCAGAACGTCTTCACGCGCGACAGTCTCAGTGAGCGATATTTTTAAATGGTTATGGTGTAAAACGTGATTTCTGGACCAGGTTGCCTCCCCTCCAGAGATAGAGGGCAAGCAGGGGGGTTGTTTCCGTTCGCATGGCATGGGGCTCCCAGGCGGCATGGTATATGGGCAGACCAGGTGTGCGATAGATCCAATCCTGATTGCTTTGCTGCCAGAGCGTCTGGCCTGTTAAAGGCACATAAACTTCTTCGGCCTCATGACAGTGCTGCGGATATTCAATTTGCGGTCCTAACAATAAAAAACCGCAGGCCACACGATGACTGGTAATGGGTCCGCGTAGACCAATAATTTCCGTCCATCCATATTTTTCAAGAAATCCAATACCCAAATCCTGTTCTGAATATGTTTGACCCCATGCCATGTGATCTGCCAGGGAAGACAGAAAATTGACAAGGGTTTCGGTTTTCTTCCCGGCAGCCTTGACAAGTGCAGGCAGATAGGAAAGAACGGGGAGACTGTGGGGTAAAACAGAACGTGTGGCACATTTCGTCAAAGGCCAGTCTGCCAGAAATGGTTTCAAGTGAATGTCGTTGAGGTCTTCAAGAAAATTGCGAATTTCGATGATAAGCGGAATCATGTTGTCTTCCGCCGTCATTTGACAGCAAGAACCGGGCAGGGTGCTTTCAGGATAACATACTGGGCGGTGGAGCCAAACACCAGTTTGCCCACTTTGGATCTTTTTTTAACACCGATGATGATTTCATCAACATCATTTTCTTTTGCAAAACGTATCAGATCTTCTCCAGGCGTCTCGTAACTGACAGACGTGTGTGTCTCACAAAGGATATCATCTGTCTTGAAAGGTAATTTAAGCTTTTCCAGCTTGCTTTCAGCTTTATCAATATCTTCTTTTTTCAACCCAGGGCTTTGTTCCATTGAAGTCACAATAAAAACGTCGGCCTTAAATGCAAGCCCATGTTTATGAGCCAATTTCAAAACAGCTTCGGTGGTCTTTGAATCGTTATAACCTACAAGAATTTTCATTCTGTTCTCCTTTCCATGATAAGTTTGAGAGAGGAATTTAACTATCGATTATCCAAAACCCATTGTCAATACGAAGGTGCTATAAGGTCTGCTAAAAAAATTGACTTTTTCAAAAAAGACTTCTTATCGAATTTTCTTTCGGAAATGCAAATAAATCTCTAAGGAGGGATCATGATACAGACAGGATCAGTCGAAAAAGGATCGATTTCGTTCCGGGTACTTACCGACGACCAGATAGCAGAAATCAAACGCGCCAGCTATGATGTTATGGCCAAGGTAGGCTTCAAGGTACATCACGACGGTGCCAGAAAAATGCTCAAACAGGCTGGCTGTCGTGTCAAAAACGAACATGTGAAAGTTCCTGAACACGTGGTGAAAGCATGTCTGGACACCACACCCAAGGGATACACGATCTACAGCCGTGACGGCCGACCGGCCATGCAAGTGGAGGGACGCAAAAGCTATTATGGCACGTCCACAGCCAGCCCCAATACCATGGATGCCCTGACAGGCGATATCCATCCCACCCAGGTGGCAGATATCGCCAATGGTGCCAAGGTGGCGGATGCCATGGAACATATCGACTGGGTCATGCCCATGGGATCGGCTCAGGATATTCCACCCACCGTTGCCGATCTGTATGAATTTGAAGCGGTGGTCACAAATACAAGCAAACCCATTGTCTTTATCGGCTATACCCCCAGAGGTGTGGAGCTGGTGTACGAAATGGCTGCGGAAGTAGCCGGGGGGCTGGAAAACCTCCAGGATAGACCGTTTCTTATTTTCTACCCCGAACCCATTTCTCCCCTGGTTCATCCTGAAGATGTCATTGACAGAATCTTTGTTTGTGCCGACCTGAATCTGCCCCAGATGCAGGGCCCGTCCATCCAGTTCGGGGCGACTGCCCCGGTGACCCTTGCCGGTGGACTCGTCCAGGGAACAGCCGAGTCACTCATGTGCGTGGTGCTGGCCCAACTCCGAAATCCGGGATGCCCCTGCAGTATGGGATGCAACTTCGGTGCCTTAGACATGTCTTCGGGTCTTTTATCCCTGGCGTGCCCCGAAATGAGTTTGGCCCTGGCGGCTCAGGCAGAAATAGCTTTGTCTTTTGGCTTGCCCACATGGGGTCTAGCGGGGTCTACAGGGGCGAAAGTCCTGGATGCCCAAGCCGGGGCGGAATCGGCCTTTTCGATTCTGGCCCAGGGCCTTGGCGGTCTCAATCTAATCCATGACGTGGGTTATATGGACAACGGGATGATTTGCTCGACAGCCCAACTGGTTCTGGGCAATGAAAACATTGGCATGACCAAACGTTTTGTGCGCGGTATTACGGTCAACCAGGAGACCCTGGCTCGTGACGTGATTGAAAAAGTGGGTCCCGGCGGGCATTTCCTACAGGAACCTCACACCCTTGAACATTTTAAAGATGAGCTCTGGGTGCCTGGTCTGATGACACGTGATCCCCGTGAAATATGGCAGCAAGCAGGTTCCAAAAACCTGGCTACCGTGATCCAGGAAACATTACAGACAATCATGGAAACCCATGAGGTGCCTGTCCTCACAGATAAGACCCTGTCTGCAATCCGCAAGATCAGAGAAAAAGGTGAGAACTTGCTGGCAATAGAATAGACGTCATCTCTAAAGTAGAAGTATTGAACCTATGATTTAAGAAACCTTTCCTGGAGTTGCGCAATAGCCTCCTCTTCGGAACCACGTTCCACTCCCTCGTCAGTAGATGCCGCCGCATCCTTTAGCTCTGGAAAATAGGCTATTTTCTCACCGGCTTCTGCCAGAACTTTGTGCCACCGAGCAAATGCATCCACGTGTTTAAGGGTGTGATCCGCGTGCTTGGCGCCCCCCCTCTCTGCAATTTCCCGAATTCCCGACACTGCAGATAAGTCTTCTGGCAGGTGAAGTGGAACGATGAAATCATGTCGGGTTCTGAGCCATTGCAACCTGGCCTTCCTCTCGCGTTTACAGTCCTCGATTAATTTTTCGAGACTGAAATAATTCAAGTTTCCCATGGCACCCATGGCATGACGCAGGATATGTACGCCATATAGTCTCAGTGTATTTCGGGAACGTTCCGACTCCTCAACTGCCGCAGGTATGTCGTTGACAATGCTCGTGCTGCCGCCTGATTGGGCGGAAGGATATCCCGTCACCCAAAGATTGAGCCGTGCCATGGCCGAATTGATAATCGGTTGCCCCGGATCACTATAATCCAGATCACCACCCACACCCAAAACATCTGGAATGCCCCCATGGATACAAAGAATTCCAGGGTGGATGGTTTGGGCTAGCATCATCATGAACAGCACCTGCGCATGTATTTGGGTCAATAGAGCCTCCGGACTAGCCGGTCCCGAAGCTCCAGCAATGGTAAGATCCAGAAGCAACAGGTTGTTGCCGGATTTGACGCTACGAATAAAGGGCTCCACCATATTGGGCATAAAGGTCATGGATGTCATTAGGCTGGTACCATCCATCCAGTCATCCCTGTCTTTAAAATAGCCGGCCTCTCGATCCGACATATTGCGGGTATAGGTCATTTTGAGATCTGGAAAATAGTCCTCCATGAGCCTGGAGCTTTCAAAAACAGAAATCGATTTATCTGTTGCCACCGGAATGGAAAAGATACCCAGTGTGTCCGCGTATTCAGCGGCAGTTCTGACAATTTCTTCGAATTCTTGCCGATTGGCAGGAAAGAGATCATCTCTTTCTGGACGGAGCAAAAAGGGCGGCGTGGCTCCGGTGCCAAAAGCGTTTTCGCCAGGATCTTCCCCCATCTCCCTGGGTACTGTTTCCAGGCAGGTTTCTATATAATCCGCTTTGATGGGAACAAACAGCGCTTTTTCACTTTTTGTATCGATAGCATCAGCCTCAAGAAGAAGTGCCATCAATACCGGACTGGCCGATATGTCCATTCCGATTTCAGTCAATATTCTCTTGGCATTGAAATGAATCCGTTCATATACCCCTTTTTCTACCGAAAGGGCATTCATATCACGGATTCTTTCTCTGGCGATATCAGCCTCAGGGCTGTCTGGATGCAGGGCGACGACTTCCTGGTAATATCGCTTTGCGAGTTGAAAATCGTATTTCTTTTCAGAGAAAACCGCATCATCAAAGATCTTGATGAGTTTTTTTTCCCGACGTCTCATCCGCGAACCATTCCTTTTAATAAAGTCGGTACACGATTGATTGATAATTCCATGTCAGAGAAAACCCAGGGATCAGGATTTCATGCGCTCATTTTTTGGATCGTATAGTGGCATGGCCACGACCTGAGCTGGCAATTTCTTCCCCAACACTTCGACCATCAGCCGGGTTCCAGGCGTCGCCAGCGCCTGTGGCACATAGCCCAGAGCAATACTCTGTTCCACACGATGGCCATACCCCCCCGAAGAGGTCATGCCCACCATTTCATCACCATTGAAGATGGGATTGTAACCCCATGGATCTGCGCCTTCCGCTGTCACGCTCATACATACCAGCTGACGAGGAACCCCGGCAGTTTTTTGCTTTTCCAGACCACTTTTGCCAATGAAATCCTTATCCCACTTCACCGTCCAGGCCACGGGTGTTTCAAGGGGCGTGTGATGTACATTCATTTCACTTTTCCAGCCCAGATAGCCTTTTTCCAGTCGCATGGACTCCATGGCATACATGCCGAACATCCGCAGGTCAAAAGCATCCCCCGCGTCGGTCAATGTTTTATAAATTGAAATCTGCTGCTCGATGGGATGAAAGATTTCATTGGCAAAAGTGGTCTGGAA
>NODE-593-length-12818-cov-8.46024_pt1 | contig 12818 bp, 9 predicted proteins | sample MGYA00139097_ERZ477577 | MGnify/ENA metagenome assembly ERZ477577 | reverse complement strand
GACGTAATGGGAAGGTTCCTCAGAGCCGTCCAGGATATCGGCTACCTCCTCGAGATAAACGGGTTTCCCCCCGTAGACGCCAACGACGATACTGCCGATTTCTTCGGCGCTGGTGAGAAAAGTACCGGTTTGAATCTCGATCTCGTTGTTGGTATTGACCAGGGAGCCGGAGTAACTCTGTCGGTTAGCCTGCTGAATGATGGGAATCAATTCGCTGATCGACAGATTCCTGGAGGCAAGCAGGATCGGGTCGAGGCGGATCCTGAGCTCACGTCTGGTGCCGCCGATCAGCTTGGTCTCGGCTACCTCGGGAATGTTTTTTATCACATCATCCAGTTGAGCGGCGACCCGCCGGAGCATGTACTGATCATAATTTTTCGAATGGAGGGTCAGGGCCAGGATCGGTACATCATCAATAGTGTGTGGTTTTATCAGTGGCGGGGAGACATTGTGGGGAATCCTGTCGAAGTTGGTTGCCAGCTTCTGATTGAGCCTGACAATTGCTGTTTCAAGATCGGCCCCCACATAGAAACGAACAACCAGCAAACTTTTTCCGGCCATCGAAGTGGAGTAGATATACTCGACATTGGGAAGTTCATAGAGCAGCTTTTCCATCGGGATAGTGACCTGCTCCTCTATCTCTTTGGGAGTGGCACCTTCCATGGCCACCATCACATCGATCATGGGTACTTTGATCTGGGGTTCTTCCTCTCGGGGCAGCAGGGTAATTGCCAGAAAACCGAGTAGAAGAGAGCCGATAATGGCCAGCGGGGTCAGTTTGGAATCGATGAAAAGACCGGCAAGTTTACCGGCGAATCCACTATGATCTATATCTTTCGTATCCATGGCTGGAGAAAATGGTGTGGCGTTGAGTGAACAATTATTTGACGGTAACTCTTCTGCCGTCGCTAAGCTCTCTGGTATCCGATACCACAACCCGGTCTCCGGCTGAGATACCAGACAGGACTTCGATTGAGTCGTCAACGACGAGTCCGGTCTTGACCAACTGCAAACGAGCCTTGCCGTTCAGCTCAACAAATACTCGTTCAAGCTGCCCGAAAGACTGTACTGAACTCCTTGGCACCATGATGGCGGTCCCCCGGCTGCCGAGCAGACTGACTCTGGCGAATTGTCCCGAGCGAATATTAGGCGAGGCTGGGATTCTCAGTTTGACCGGGGCGGTCCTTGAGGTGGGATTCGCAGTTGGGGCTATTTCGGTGATCGTACCTGAAACCTCGAGGCCCGCTGCCTCAATCTTCACCGGCAGAACATCGCCAATGGCCAGATCCAGGACCAGCGCCTCGGGTACGTCGGTAATTACTTGAAGACTGGTTGGATTTTCCAGTTCTAGCAGGGTTTTTCCAGGAGTTGCCAGATCGCCTACGTTGGCAATCTTATGGGTGATCACCCCGCTAAACGGTGCCTTGATCGTTGCATAGTTGAGCATGGTCTGCGCTTCCCGGTAAGCTGCCTGCGCTATTTGCTCGCTTTCCTCAAGGGTTTTTACCGATTCTGAGGTTGCCGCATTTTTTTTGAGCAGGTTCCGTTCCCGACTGAGATTGCGTTGGGCTTGCTCAAGTTGCGCTTGGGCCTGGGAGAGTTTTGCCTTGATCTCCTCGGCACTGATGACCACCAGGATGTCTCCAGAGCTGACCTTGGAGCCTAGCTTGACCGGCAACTCGGTGATGTTGCCACTTAATTTCGCGGCGATGGAGGCGCTCTGAGCAGCCTCGACGGTGGCCATAATTTCGATTTGGCGCAGCGGTTTGGATGCTTCGGCAGTGATCACTGTTACATCCAGCGGTGGCAGCTCCTCAGCCGCCTGCTTGAGGTCGTGCTGTTCAGATTTGCAGCTGGACAGCACCAACAGTGAGAGTAGTAGAGTCCAGAACAATAAATATGTTGATTTTCGGGATGCTGAAATCATTGTTGTCTCTCCAATAATTCTTCTGTGGTAGCCTGATATTGCTGATACCCCAGGGCCCGTCGAAGGTCGGCTGTGGCAATACGGTGGTTGACCCTGGCCGCCGATTGACGCACCAGCGTGTCAGTGAGTCTCACTTCGGTGTCCAGCACATCGGAAGAAAGGATGACCCCTTCCTTGAATCGTTCACGGCTGAGCTGGGCACTCTCCTGGGCGACCTCTACCATTTTATCGGTTACAGTCCGGCGCTCGATGGCCTGCTGATAATTCAGTTCAGCTTTCTCGACGTCAAGGGTAATGGCCAGTTTGAGTTTTTCGAGTTGTTCCGCAAGCGCCTGGTATTCGGCCTGCTTGCGCAGGACCTCGGCGTCATCTTTTCTACCATCCCAGAGGTTGTAGTTTAGTTTCACTCCGGCAATCCAGGAATCGCCCGAGCCGTCGTTGACCCAACCATAGTCATACTGATAGCTGGCAAAACCGTCGAAAGTAGGCAGATTGGCGCCCTTAGCTCTTCTCAGTTCAGACTCGGCCGCGCTGAGGGCAGCAGAAAGTTTGATAAGTTCGGGTCGTTCCTGGATGGCTTGCCTGTCCAGTGGCGGCAGCAGATTTTCATCTTCCAAAGCGATGGCAACTGTTCCAGATTCGAGACCGAGGAGGTTGAGAAATACCTTTTCGGAGAGTGCTTTCTGGTGCTGGGCAATGATCAAGTTCTCACTGGTCCGAGCTTTTTGTACTTCGAAATTGAGTAGTTCCGTTTTCAGCAGATCGCCGGCCTCGAAACGGGCTTTGGCAACTTGCAGGGAACTGTCGATGGCTTGAAGTTCTGCCTGCCGGGCTTCAAGCTGATCCTGGGCCTGTATGATGCGCTGAAAGGCTTTGACAATTTCGAAACCGAGCTGGTGTTCTACCTCTTTCAGTCCGGCCTGGCTGGCCTGGTAGCCTGAATCAGCGCTGTCAACCAAAGCCTGGTCTCTGCCGCCGTTGTAAAAGCGGTAGCTGAGTTCAGCCTTGAGATTAAGATCGTCGGTACGTCCGGGATCGTTGAAATCGATATCGTTGGAAAAGACTCCCTGATTCAAAATGTTACCGAATGAATACATGGGATTATTGGTTTGACCATAGGAGGCACTGAGATCGAGCCGGGGATGTTTGAGCAGCGCCTCAGCCTCCGCCTGGGAAGCTCGGGCTGAGGCAATACGTTGTAAGGCTATTCTGCTGTCGGGACTGTTCTTTAAACCGAAGATCACGGCCTCCCTCGACGTCCAGATAGCCGGTGGTTTGAGCGTTTCCGAAAGGGCACTGACGCTTAATGAGCAGCAGGCAAACAGCAAAAGCAGAGCCCAAAACAGTCTATTCAATCCATATGATTTCAATGACATATCAAAATCCTTTTAAAAAGATGTAACGACAAGACCAGGTAGTTAACAAAAAACTTAAATAGATATAAGAGACTCTTCCGCGAATGTCAAAACATATATGATTATAGCTCACGAAAACATCTGAACAACAGAAAATCCCGGCTCCACAAAGAAAATTATGTTTGCACCAAAGTTCATGGTAGATTCATCAGTTCAGTTGAGGCCTGACAGATTGCAGAGACGAATTAATCGATGATAGTGCTACAACATCTCAAGAAACTGAACAAGCAGAACGGAAGAGGGGATCGATTGGGCTACAGCTGGCTGGTCGGCAGCTATCTCCTGGGCTATCTGTTGAAGCGGCCGCCGTTGATCAGATCGTTGGGAAGAAAAGGATACAGGAACCAGAGAAAGCTGCTCTATACCGTTTTGACGGGGGACTACGATCAGCTGAACGAAATTCCCCACCGTCTGGCCAGCTCTGAGCAATGGGATTTTGTCTGTCTCACCGACAATCCTGAACTTTCATCAGAGACCTGGAAGATCAAGCTTGCCGCCAATGCTGACGAGCTTGATCCGGTGCGCCTCTCAAGGCTATATAAGATTCAAAATCAGCTCGTGGATTCAGCCTACGATCTGAGTATCTACATCGATGCCAACCTCAGAATCAGGGGCGATCTCGACCTCTTTCTCACCCAGGCGTTGCCGCCGGACAGAAATTTGGGACTTCTTTTTCATCCCTTCCACTATTCTCTTGAGCAAGAAGTAGAGCTCTGCATTCGAACCGGCAGGGATGATCCCGAGCTCCTGAAAAAACAGTTTTTCCACTATAGAGAGATCGAGAAATTCAGTGATCCCTATCCCCACATAAACGCACGTCTACTGATTCGCCGGCCGGGCGATCCGCAGCTGCAGCAGCTGATGGAAACCTGGTTTAGCCAATTGACCCGCTGGTCCCGGCGGGATCAGGTGAGTTTTAATTACAGCCTCTCACAGAATCCCGTGGTTTCACTCTGTTATATCCCCTATTGGCTGTTCAGGATCCACTTCCAGAATCTGGATCATCTTTGAAGTTACGGTCGGTGAAGTTTTGGTGGCGGAACATAAAGGTGGCAGCAGCAAGCGATCCCGCCGTCAACACAATGCCAAAGACGACGACTGCGTGGTCCAGCGAAGAGCGGCCGGCGAGATAACCGATGAGTGGACCCCCGATGGAGAAAAAAAGCCGGACTAAAAGGGACCTGATCGAAAGCACGGTGGCCCTGACGGCTGAATCGCAGTTTCGGTTGATGAGCTCTCTATAAAGCGGAGTGGTGTAGCCCCTGACCAAGTAGACAACGAACAGCACTGACAGGGCCCCTGCCAAAGGAAGCAGGCCGATCAGAATAAAGCCGATGGGCAGCAGCGCCGATATCTGCAATGCTCTGCGGATTCCAATACGGGTTACCACCGTGGCGGAGGCGGCGGAAGTGAGTGCCACTGTGAGATTTAATAATACCCAGAGTGGGGTGATCTCTTTTTCACTGAATCCGTTTTCTACAAAGTAGATTTGGGCTGTCCAGGCCATGCACAGGGTGGCGGTGCCGGCCACTGCACCAGAAAAAATCACCCCACTCAGAGTCTTGTCTATGAACAGCGCCTCTTTGCTGATCCGGAAAATTTCACCCAGCGAAGGGTGCGAAACAAGTTTTTTTCGCACGGGTTCGATCAGTAACAGGGATGCAGGCACACCTATTGCGGCGATTGCGGTCTGGGCAAAATAGACCGAACGATAACCAAGCCAGGCGGCCAGAAGGCCACCGAGGATAGCGGCACAGGTTTCTCCAAGATTTCCCAGCGCCGTTATTCTGCCTTCATAACGCAGGTAATAATGGTGTCTCGAGGTGGCAGCAAGGCTGTCGTAGAGTAGGGCTGAATCTGCTCCGGAAATCAAACTGCCGCCCACACCCAGGATCATTTCAGCCATCAGAAAGGTGCCGAAACTATGGGATACGGACAACAGGGCAAAACCTGCCGTACCCATTACTGAGCCCCAGATCAGGCAGGATCTGCGGCCGACGATATCGGCCAGATACCCAGATGGTATCTCGAAGATCACCACACTGATCGAATAGCCAGCCTGGAGCAGATAAATCTGATAGGTCTCGAGACCGTTATCGTTATAAAAAAGGACGACCACAGGCATGATCAGCATCAGCCATTTGGAGAGCTTGATCAGGTATAGATAGTAGATATTTGCGAAAAGTGAACGCATGTCTGGGATTCGGGGGCAGAGCGATTATAACTCGAGATCGGCAAGAACGTCGAGAAGCTCTTTTTCTATCCGACTTTCTGAAAAAAACTGTTGATATGTCTTGTGGGCTTGCTCGGCCAAGACAGAGAGCGTCGGGCCGTGGGAGATGAGAGAGCTCACCGCCCCGGCAAGAGCCTCAGGATCAGCCGGGGCCACCAGAACAAGTCCTGAGTTTTGATCGTTCTGCAGTTCTGGAGGATAGGCTTTTGAGACCCGAGTCACCACTGGCCGGCCGCAGGCCAGTGCCTGGTAGACCTTGTTGGGGATGACCCGGCCGGCCTTGGCTGAGTCTCCGAAAACTCCCAGCAGGACATCAGCTTGACCGATTCTCTCAGCTAATTGTTCGTAGGGCAGCCAGTTCTCGAAATGTACGTTGCTGACTTTTCCAGCCAGAGTTTCACAGCGGCTGCGAAGCGGTCCATCACCCAGAAGAGTCCAGCGGACTCCGGGTACCTGGCGGGCGGCCTCGATGATGTGTTGCGGGCCCTGTAGTTCGATAAAGCTGCCGAAAAACAAAACCTCGGGACTGGCGGTCAGCGGCCGGAGAGGTTGCGGCGTGAACAGCGCTTCTTCGGCGCCGACCGGAATCACATGGGTACGGTCAGCAGGTGCAGCCAGTTTGTCAACGAAGAAATTGGCGTGGAGTAAGGTATCGGCGATGACAATATCGGCGCGGCTGAAAAGCGAGCGTTCCCACTTCAGAAGCCGCCTGGCCCGAAAGTGATCAGCGGGGTACTTCGCTCTCTCCTGCACCACTTTGTCCCAGCTCGAGATCAGGGGATCGAAGACCAGTTTGACACCCAGCTTGTCAGCATAGCGTCGAGCGGAGTTGAAATCACGGTGCCTGAAACAGGGAACCCATATTGCATCAGCTGGCTGAGGCCGAAAAACCATCGATTCCAGCGATCCCAAAAGTGATGACCGGGGCCTGAAATCTTCCAGCCCGATATGATTGCGCTTGAGCAAAGTTCTGAGGATGCGGTTTCGAGAGTAACCCGGATCGAACCGTCCCCACCAGAGTAGTGAAGTTTTCATCTCAGCAGTTCGTTGACCGTCAAAAGTTGATGACCCAGGTGCTGGGTTATTCCATCCATACTCCTTCCTTTGACTCGAGTGTGAGAAGACTGCCCCGTGCTGCCCAAAATCAGGTACCGCGGTCTGGCTGTCTGCTTCTGCACGGCTTACACGGCCTTGAAGGTGTCGAGTTCAACCAGTCTGGCATAATGTGCTTTCTTTTGCAGCAGTTCAGTATGCGTTCCCATTTCGACGATGGCTCCGTCTTTCATAACCACGATCCGATCGGCCCGTTTGATGGTTGACAATCTATGGGCAATAATAATTGAAGTTCGATCTTCAAGCCGATCTATGGCTGCCTCGAGAATTGACTCCGTTTCCGAATCGATGAAGGCGGTGGCCTCGTCAAGGATCAGCACGGCAGGGTCACGACAGAGTGCCCTGGCAAAAGCAAGCAGCTGTTTTTCACCGGTGGACAGCTCTCTGCCCCCGTCACCGATCCTGGTATCGAGCCCGTGCTCAAGTTTGGCGATAAAAGGCGCCATGCCCGATCGAGCAAGTATAATTTCAACTTCGTCCCTGGAAATGCCGCTGTCCATGACAATATTTTTCAGCAGGGTGTCGTCGAGGATAAAGACATCCTGGAGGATCACACCGACTATGGTGCGGAGCTGGTTGAGGCTGAGATCCTTAACCTGACAGCCGTCAATCAAGATAGTACCCTTCTGGGGATCGTAAAACCTCAGCAGCAGACTGATAAGTGTAGATTTGCCTGAACCGGTAGGGCCGACAACGGCCACCGTCTCGCCGGCTGCTATATCCAGGTCAAGCTGTTTAATGACCGGCTCATCGGGCTCGTAACCGAAGCCTACAGAAGAGAAGGTGATGGCTCCTCTCGCCTCAGCCAAGTGGTGGGGCACTTCAATCTCGGTAATCTGTCGTTTGGTGTCGAGCATGTCGAATATCCGTTCCGCCGATGCCAGAGCAGATTGGACGATGGAATATTTTTGAGCAAGTTCCCTCAGCGGCTGAAAAAACAGACGCATATAGGCAATATAGGCGATCAGCTCACCAATGCTCAAGTCGTTGCCCATAACCAGATGCCCCCCGTAGACCAGGATCATGGCTACGGCTAACCAGCTCATAAATTCGGTTAGCGGCATAAAGGCGGCGAAAAGCCGGATTTGCTTCAGGGTCCTGCTGAGGTACTCGTTGCTCAGCGCCTCGAATTTTTCGTACCACAGGTGTTGTCGCCCAAACAACTGGATGATAGAAATGCCGGACACCGACTCCTGAACGAAGCTGTTTATTTTGGAGAGCTGGCTTCGAATGGCCCGAAATTTTTCCCTTGCCAGTCGTGAGAAAACAAGTGTCAGGACAAGGGCCAGTGGCACGAAGATGGACATCACCAGAGCCAGCTGCATATTGAGCAGATAGAGAACAACCAGAATGCCGATCAGGCGCAGAATGTCGTTGAACAGCGTAACCAGAACCGAGGTGAACATCTCGTACATGTTCTGGACGTCGTTGGTTAATCGGGTGACCAGTCTGCCGGTGGGCTGGCTGCTCAGAAAGCTGAGATCGAGGTCGAGTATGTGGCCGAAGAGCTGCTGCCGGATACGGTGCATCACCGACTGACCAACCCATTCGAGCAACACCGCCTGGGTGAAGGTGAGTATGAACCCGGTGGTGATCAGCAGGCAGATGACCCCACCGATTTTTGCCAGTCCTCCGTAGCGTTGATCAAGGGGGAGTTCAGTTGCCGTGATGTAAGCATCTATACCGGTTTTCATAAGGTACGGCAGGCTCAGTGCCGAGAAAGTGACACCGAGGGAGAGAAAAACCGCTAGGCTTATCGGCACTTTGAACCCTTCGCTCTTTTTGAGAATTCGATGCCAGAGCCTGAGATCAGAAAGGGAGGAATTCTGCCCCTTTTCCATGTAGCCGAAATTACGCATGGGACAGTCCCTGGTCTTCCTGCATCTGCTTCAGGTGCATGGCCTGGTAGAATGAATTTCTCTGCAGCAGAATATGGTGATCACCTTCGTCGATCAGTTGTCCCTCCTCAAGAATTAGAATTCGGTCGGTCATCGATAGCAGTTTGAGGCGATTGGAGACTATGAAGACTGTTTTGCCACTGAAACGTCGCCGCAGGGCAGAAACAATATTGTTTTCGGTGGCCGTGTCGACGGCCGAGAGGCCGTCATCAACGACCAGTACAGGTCTGTCGTAAAGCAGAGCACGGGCCAGAGCAAGGCGCTGCCTTTGACCGCCGGAAAGGGTGACCCCCCGCTCCCCAACTATCGTATCGTAGCCATTGCTGAAACCGAGGATCTCCTCGTGTATGTCTGCATCCCGGGCGGCAGCAATGATTTTCTCAGAGGAGGGATCGTCAATGCCAAAACTGATATTGGCCCTGATCGTGTCGGAGAAAAGTATCGGCTCCTGACCGACATAAGCGATCTGGGATCTAAGCTGTTCGAAGGGGATCTCGTTGACATCAATTTCTCCATAGAACAACGTTTGGTAATCAACAGGGTAGAGGCGGATCAGGAGTTTACAGAGAGTGGTTTTTCCGCTGCCGGTTTTGCCGGCAATACCTATGATTCCTGATTCAACATCGAAGCAAATGTTCGAGAGCTGAGCAGTGGACGAGTCGGGATATGAAAAAGTAAGGTCTCTGGCCTTGAACCCCGCAGAGACGGGGAGCTCCGCTTTATCGTCAGAAGTGTCTATCAAAATCGGCCTTGAGGTAACCAGTCCGTGAATTCGTCTCAGCGCCGTCACCCCGCGCTGGGTGAGGTTGGCTACCCAGCCCACCGCCATCATTGGCCAGATCAGCATTTGCAGGTAGGTGGTAAAGGCGGCAAAATCGCCAATGGTGATGCTGTTATCGATTACCAGTCGGCCGCCATAGACAAGAACGATCAGTAAACCGAGGTTGCCGATCAAGGTGGAGGCTGGAAACAGAAGGCCGTGAATGAGCGCCACCCTGATGTTGGCATGTACGTAACGTCTACCGAGGCGGTCGAAATCTCCCACCTGGCTGTTCTCGTGAGTATAGGCTTTGATCAATCTCACAGAAACTACGGCTGATCTGGCAAATTCGGTCAGGTGGGCGAACTCCTCCTGCACATGGTTGAACCTGTGGTGCAGCTTGGCTGAGAGAATTCTGGTGGTCAGCGCCAGAAAAGGAAGAGGCAGGAGGGCATAGAGGGTGAGGGTGGGGTGGATGTGTACCATGAAGCCGATAGCGGCCACCGACAGCACCAGGGCGTCAACGGCGGCCACCATACCCATACCGCAGGCCATCTGGACAGCGGCCAGATCATTTGAGCCATGGGCCATGATATCGCCGGTAGAGCGGTTGGAAAAAAAATACTGATCCATGGCCAGAATGTGGGAGAAAATCCTGTTTCTCAGGGCTCGTTCAAGATAACGGGAAAAGCCAATGATCAGCATTCTCCAGATAAATCGAAGTACCACGACGGTCATGGCAATAGCCAGGATAGTAGCGGCAAGGATGATGAGTAGGGCCAACGTCGCCTCCTGAACAGCAAGTGAGTCAATGGCCCTTTTGACCAGAAGCGGGATACTGAGCTGCAGGAAATCGACGCTGATCAGAGCGACAAAACCGGCAAGCAGACGATACCGATGGGTGACAAACTGATCGGCAAGGAGTTGTCGCACAAGACCGATAAAGGAGACCGGGGAAGTCTCCGAATCGTTTTGTTCGATCCCCTTCTTTTCGTTTCTGTACTCCACCTGTTAGCTGTCCTGATAAGTTTTTTATGGTAAGCTGGAATTGTTGTCCGGCCCATTCTACTTAGTCGATGAATCAATAGCGAAAAATAATTGACTGGTCCAGCTATAATCAATCTACAGATACATTACCACAGGAGGAGCAATGAGATATCTTCTCGTCTTGCTAATCAGCTGTCTAATATTAATTTCCTGCTCTGAAGAAGAGGAAGAAGCCCGGACTGAATCTGCTATCGACCGAGCCACCAAGGAGGTGGCTACTACGGTGGTGGAGCGGATCAAAACACCGCTGGAAAAAGCAGAAGCGGTCAAGGAAATAGAAGAACAGAGAACTGACAGACTGGAAGAACAGGTGCAGTGAGCGGAGGCGCTGCTAGAGCCTCTGCAGCAGGATTTCTTGGATATCCGCTCTCGACAGTTCCACTGGATTGTTTTTGTTCGAGGCCGCATCGATCAAGTCGATCAACTCCTCTTGCTGGGCCCCAAAGTCAGACAATCGCGGAAGTTCGAGCAGGTCGATAATTCTTTGAATTTCTTCGATAAAGCAGGCGGCCTCATTTTGCACTTTAGATCGCCGATTTGAGAAGAGGCGTCCCAAACGGTTGTACTTATCGAGAAACGGCTGGTAGTTAAGATCTGATCGGGCCAACTCGTTCAACTTCTTCAGGGTGATTTCATTGCCTGCCCCCATCAGGGTGCCGCACACCACACCGTGGGGAATCGAGAATCTACTTCCCAATGCCGGTGCCAGGCCGTGAATGACTCCAAGCCCGGCGTTAGCCAGCACGATTCCTGAACAGAGCGCTGCATAGGCCATCTCACTTCGGGCGCCAAGATCGGTGCCATTCTTGTAGGCCTGGACCAGCGACCGCTGCACTGCTTCTATACCGCTCCAGGCGATGGCATCGGTAAAAGGGGACGACTGAGTCGAGAGAAACCCTTCGACAAGTTGGGTGAAGGCGTCCATCGAACAGGCGGCGGTTAGAGCCGGTGGACAAGTCAGCATGAGCTCAGGGTCAACCAAGGCGAAGTCGGGGACATAATGGGGGTGGCGCAATGATTTCTTGTAACCAGTGCGGCCTGGTTTGGTGATTACGGCGTTTGCCGAGGCCTCACTTCCAGTACCCGCCGTGGTAGGTATTGCCACAAAAGGAAGCTTTCTGCCGTCAGGCTCACGGCTGCCAACTCCTTCAAGAAATTGTTCGATCTTTTCCCCTGTCGGCAGCATCGCCGCTAAGGCTTTGCCAGCATCGAGTACGCTGCCGCCGCCGATGGCGACGACACCATCAGGCTGGCCCTGATAGTAGGATGCGACAATATCGTCGATGACTTCCGGAGTCGGCTCAGCGGTGATACGGACATATTCGAGCTGCATTCCTGCCGTATGAAGTTTCTTTTCTGTTTTGGCCCAGCTGATTTGCCGCCCATTGAAGCCTTCTCCGGTTATAACCACTATCCTGGAACCGATAGATTCGGTGACCGAGGTCAGTTTGACAATACAGCCGGCACCAAAACTTATGGCTGGCAACGGCTTGATTGAGAAATAGGGATTCATTTTTCGATAATGGCTGGGTTGGTAAAAGCTTGCTTGGAGACAATGACCAGTATTGCAAATTACTAATAACAATATATTGAAATAGTAATATTAATGACTATCTGTATAGCAGTCACAACAATAACATAAAATTCGAAGTTCACCACCAAAGCTGAGTCAATACCTCCTGCTGAGGTATAGCGTTATCTGGGATCAGAACAGCGGTGGTGGTGAACTTGATTACTTTACAGGAATTTAATTCGGTGCAGAAAGATTTTTATCACCTACTCGGTGTTCCGAGAAGCGCGTCTCAGGAGGAAATACAGCAGGCATTCAGGAAAGGTGCACGCACCTTTCATCCCGATGTGAGCAGCGAACCGAACGCGGAAGAGCGATTCAAACTCATCAATGAGGCCTACTCCGTGCTGTCTGACCCTGAGAAACGAGCGCTTTATGACCGTTATGGTGAAAATTGGGAGCAGGCTGAGCAGTTTGATTCTGCCAGAGGTTCTCAAGATAGCTTCCGCCACCATAGTGGTTACTACGGGGAGAGGAATCGAAACAGCCAGGGCAGCTACTTCTATCACGGTTCAGGAGCAGAAATGGGTCCTGATTATGAGGAGATACTCAGGGACCTGTTTGGCGGTGGTTTAAGCCAGCAGGGACATTCATCTGCCTACCATCGATCTTCCGGGAGGTCCATCCATGCAGATTTGGATCTTACCCTTGCTGAATTGATCGGGTCCGGAACCAAGACAATATCGTACACCATTGACTCGTTGGCCAGCACCGGCCAAACCGAACCACAGGCCAGGACCATAGAGGTAAAAATACCTCCAGGGGTTACCAATGGGTCGGTCATCCGCTTGAAAGGTCAGGGTGAACCAGGAATGGGAGACGGGTTGCCAGGTGATCTTCTGTTGAAGATACGAA
>NODE-592-length-12825-cov-3.23226_pt1 | contig 12825 bp, 14 predicted proteins | sample MGYA00139097_ERZ477577 | MGnify/ENA metagenome assembly ERZ477577 | reverse complement strand
ACGTCATGCTTGTAGGTGAAGGGGCGTTTAAGTATGCAAAAGCTGAAGAAAACAGCATCGTTTCAAATTAATTGGAATTACCGAGCACCATACGTAACACCTCAGGGGACATTCGTAAGGAATCCAGGTATAACGCTTTCGTTGGACAAACGCTTTTTTGACAAGAAATTGTCTGTAACATTAAAGGCAACAGATATCTTCAATATCATGTCCTCTAGCGGCACGCAAGAAATTCCAGGTATATATCGAGATTTTGAATACAAATGGTTAACACGCAGAGTATACGTTACCTTGTCGTATCGATTTGGTAAGATGGATAATAAGTTGAAAGTTCCACGCTCTAGTGAAGGAGGGAACAGTTAGGCGCTCTTAGACTTTGCTTTTTTGGCTTTTGTGTGAACACCAAGTCCTTCTAATGCGCTGTCAAATCCATTTCGAACTTTCTGCTTAGAAGACTTTGCTCCTAAAAGTTTTGCTATTTCTATTGAAGTGATCATATCCTTTATGTTAGATTACAATTCAATATAAACAAACCATATGCCAAATCCCTTGTGACATAGTAAACGGTAGTGTTCAGAGATTAATCGGGTCAATTTCTTTTACTTCTCCTGGTGACATGTCTTCAATGGAAATGTGCGCAATTCCAACTCGGATTAGGCGAAGAGTAGGGAAACCTACGGCAGCTGTCATTTTGCGTACTTGTCTGTTTTTTCCTTCGGTGATCGTTAATTCAATCCAGCTTGTTGGGATATTAGCTCTAAATCGTATCGGGGGCTTACGGTCTTCAATATTAGGTTTGTCGATCAGTTTGCATTTGGCCTTAGCCACTTGGTGTTGTTTTCCTTTGTGAGCAATAGTAATGGAGCCTGAAGATAATTCGGTTATTGCTTCTTGGGTTATCGTGCCTTCAACTTGCACCCAATAGCGCTTCTCAGTATGGGAGGTAGGGTCGAGTAACCTTGTTTTCAGTTGGTTGTCATTGCTGAGTAGCAATAATCCTTCGCTGTCCTTGTCAAGTCTACCAATCGAATAAACATCTTTTGGGAAGTTGTATAAATCTCCAAGAAGTTTATCGTTTGGTTCACCCGTAAATTGGCATAAATAGCCATAGGGCTTGAATAGTGCGTAATAGTGTCTGTCTAGTTTTTGTGACATGTATATACAAACGCTGGCGGAAAGTTCTTCATTGTAAACTTAACAGAGACATCGTTAAATACTCCTTCTAATAATTTTTTTGATTGCAAAGAATATTGGAATTGAATATATTTTCCATCCTCTTTCAGACAGTCATACGATGCTTTTACGACGTTATTGCGTAATTCTTCTTTAAATACCATCAATGGTAGCGAGGAGATGACAACATCTTGTTTTTCTCCGTCTTCAACGTATTTCTCTATAAATTCAGCTGAATCATGAATGACTTGAACCCGAGGGTCGTCAATTCGTTTGTTCAAAGACTCGTAAAAATTCTCATTTAACTCAAATACAAGTAGCTTGGCATCGTCAGCCATTCGGTCAATTATCAGGTCTGTAAAAACCCCTGTTCCTGGTCCAAGTTCAACAATTAATTTAGATTCGTCAAAATCGACATTTTCAATCATCTTCTCTCCTAAAAAACGTGTGCTTGGACTCACTGCTCCAACGACACGCCTCTCTTTCCAGAACTCTTTTATGAAATTTCGCTTAGTTGCCATGCGTTAATCTTTGGTCACTAAAATACCGTTATTTATGACTCCTGCTACGTATCCCGTCAACTCTTTATTAACATATGGTGTGTTCGATGTTTTTGATAAGATGTCTTCTGTTTTGAAAGTCCACTTTGTGTTTGGGCAAAATAGCGTTAGATCAGCTTTTTGTCCTTTGTCAATAACTCCATCAATTTTAAGAATGTTTCTTGGGTTGTCTGAAAGGGCTTTGATAACGTTTTCTAGATTGTAATTTTCACCTCTTTTGAGAGAAGCAAAAGCTGTTTGAAGATTAATAATCCCAAAGGATGCATTGTCAAATTCAATATCTTTTTCCTCCTTGTCCAATGGTCGGTGATCAGAAACGATGCAATCGATGGTTCCGTCTAATATTCCTTCCCATAGTGCTATGCGATCCGTTTCAAATCGGAGTGGAGGTAACAACTTATAGTTAGGGTCGAAGCCAAATACTTCTTCTTCATTGTAATTCAAGTGCGTGGCGTGAACGTCTGCAGTAATGTTGAGTCCAGACTTTTTCGCATTTCTTATTAGATTGACTCCCTCAGCAGTTGAAATTCCTGTTAAGTGTAAGTTGCCCTCCGTGTATTCTAATAGTCTTATGTTTCGCTCGATTTCTATTACCTCAGCAATCGATGGGTCAGCTTTTATTCCTGTTTTAGTGGAAGCCATGCCTTCATTCACCATTCCATGTCCTGCCATAGAGGTGTCTCTCGGTTGTGCCACGATGGTCCCTCCAAAATTCTTAGAATACAAGAGTGATCGGTAAAGGATCCCTGCATTTACATTCATATGGTCGTCTGAGAACAAGCGTACCCCTGCATTGTACATGTCGTACATTTCAGAAAGATTTTCTCCTTTCTGGTCTTTTGTAATGCATCCAATTGGATGGGCGCTAGTCACTTGGCCATCTGCCTTTCTTCTAATGTATTCAATTTGACTTTTACCATCGATTACAGGGTCTGTGCTCGGTAAGATGGCAACATGTGTGTATCCTCCGTATGCTGCGGCTTGTAATCCTGACTCTATAGTTTCTTTGTACTCGTTTCCTGGATCGCAGAAATCAGCTTTTAAATCTGTCCAGCCTAATGAGACATGCAAATCATCTGATTCGATAACTGTTGCTCCTTTTCCATCAATACTATCGGCGATTTGCTCAATAGTTCCGTCAACGATTAGGATGTCTTTTACGGAATTGTGAAATGGTGATGCTTCGTTTATGATTTTTGATTTCTTGATTAGGATTTTCATGAATATCATCTATTTAATAAGTCGAACTAAAAGCATTTCGGTTGCCACAAAAATAAGTGTTAATACAATACAAACCTTCCAATAAGGAAAAGGCTTGTCAATATCGAGTGATGAAAAGTTACTGTCAGCACTCATTTGATTGTATTTCACAGTTGTTTCATCGTTATCCCCAAAAAGCTGAGTAATCTCTGCAGCATTCATCAAAGCTAGGTTTGACTCTATTCGATTGTAATTCAAGCTTACAGCTCCATACTTCTCAGAATTACTGATTTCATAATTCCCAGCATTTAAATCTGAAAGATTGTCTAATTTGTTCAAAGCAAGGTAAGTTACTCCTGATATTTCGCTTTGTTGTGGAATAAAATCAAATTCTGTATTTCTAATATGCAGTGCTTCTTCTGAATTGATTTCTTGGTAAATAGGGTAGTTGGCATCATTTCCAATTTCTAAGTACAAAGGTGTTTTTCTTTTGCTCGTTTCTCCAAGTCTTAGGAGTACAGAAGAAAAGAGTGCGTCTGTTGCAAACTTCCCAAAGTCGGGGTGAATTGAACTATAGAACATAAAAGAGAGTCCTTCAGTTTCAGTGTAAGAGAGCAACGGTAATCCGTTTTGAAGGGTAATCAAGTCATTCGATCTACTTTTGCTTTTAATGGCTTGGTATGATTTTGAAACGGAAGGTAGGTTTAAGCTTTGTGCCTGCTGTTCGAACATGCCGTCGAAGAATGGATCTTCGTATTCCAAACTCTTGATCTTGGTTCCAGAGCTAACGGTTTTACCTAGCATGGGTAATTCTACTTTTGATAAAAAGTTGTTCCAATCGTTCGTGTTCGGTTTTGTACCTGGGAATAGGGCAATAGTTCCTCCAGTAGAAATAAACTCTTCTAAATAGGTCTGAAGTCCAGTTGATAGATCGTTAACGCCATTCAGAACTATTAAATCTCGTCCACTAAAATCTTCTCGTGTTATAGCAGTAACCTCTTGTTCCTTGGTTTTATAAAAATTATCTAGGCTATAGATAATGCCAAAATTTGGAATCTGATCTTTTCCATTGATAAGTAATACGTTTGAACTGTTCTGAACGGCATATGAGAAATAAAAGGCGTCATCAAAAAACACGTGTTTATCGACAGCAGTGATCACACCTTTTTTAATACCATTTGTCTTATCCGTGTAGGTTATCATTGAGCTTTTAGAACCTTTTGCTGGGATGTCTACAAATAATGTCTTTCGATAGTTTTCAATGTTGATGTTTAATTCAACATTCTCCAGCTTCTCACTAGATGTATTTATGATTCTGAAATTCAATTCATTTTTATCATTAACCTTATGGTTAGGAGAGTTAAACCATACAGAATCTATATAGATGTTGTCTAATTCCTCTGCAATCAACTGTACTGGGTAGAACTCACCGCTATAAACGTTGTCTTCTCCGAGCTGTGTAGTTGTAGACTTTTGAAAGTCACTGAATAGTTTCTGTTTTTAGCGCTATAAGTAACATTTTCTTCAACTTGCTTTTTGTCAACCTTGTCTTTTTGCCAGGCGATGATGTCATTTACTGAGCGAGAGAGTGGGGAATAGCCAATGTTGTCAATCTTTTCAAAAGCTTCCATTTTATTTAGGATTCTCTCCTCACGTCCGCTCATTTCATTTGTTACAATTAAGAAACGTGTATCAATGGAAGCATTAGTAACTAGTTCTTTCACTTTTTCTCTAGCTTCAGACAACAATTCTCCATCTGTTCCTCTCGACTGCATTGAGTATGAATTATCGATGTATATGCAAGCTAGATTTGTTTTTACTTTTTGCTTTTCTTCATTGTCACTAAAGTAAGGTTGGGCGAAAGCGAGGATAAGAAAAGCAAAAGCTAAAAGTCTACTTAACAATACGAGTATATGCTTTAGCTTTTGAGTTGACTTTGTTTGTTGGTCAATATGCTTAATGAATGAAAGGCTCGAGAAAAAAAGCGTTTTGTATCTCTTAAAGTTAAATAAGTGAATAATAATGGGGATGGCTAATAGTAGCAGTGCCCACAAAAATTCAGGATACAAAAATTTCATGTATCAAAGATAAAATTTCTAATCAAGTATTCGAATTGAAAATACTATTAGTTGGGATTATTCAAAAGCGCCAATACCAAACAATGCAAAGTCATACTTGACCGGGTCTATTGGGTCGAATTCCCTTAGTCTTTGCATCAGTTCATCTAGTGCTTTCCAGTCATTTTGTTTCCGCGTGAGTAGCCCGAGTTCTCTCGACACATTACCCGTGTGTACATCAAGAGGTAGGTACAACTCTGAAGGTGATATTGTTTTCCAAATTCCAAAGTCCACACCGGAGTTGTCGTTTCTAACCATCCATCTTAGAAACATATTTAGCCTTTTTGCCGCCGAATTTTTTTCGGGATTACTAATGTGCTTGGTTGAACGGTCTAAATGTTCTGTAGCAAGAAAAGCTTTTCGGAAATTAATTATCCTTCCTTTGACACCAGGGTGTAAATTATTGGGAGTGAAAGCCGATTCAAGTCCTCCGTTTTGGTATAAATACTTGAGGGACCGAAAGAAAAAGTCTAGGTCAATGTGGTTAAATGTTCGGTGAACAAAGTCTAATTCTTTAGAGTTGTAGTTAATAATGAATTGATAAGGTTCGTTATTCATTATTTGCAATAACCTTTCTCCACTTTTGATAATCATCGTACGATTTCCCCAGGCAATTATTGATACGAGAAATGCAACAATTTCAACATCTTCTTTTTGGGTGAAACGATGGGGTAACTGAATAGGATCAGATTCAATAAAAAGGGGAGTGTTGTACTGTTCGTACTTAAAATCTAAATATTCTTTGAGTTCCTTAGCATTCATCTAATTGACGCAAACGATTTGAGTGTGCTTCCTTGTGATTACAGCAACAAGTTTCCATCAGACATTTGAATCTTTCGATCCGTCATGTTTGCGAGTGAATTGTTGTGTGTTACAATAACGAATGTTTGATTGAATTCATCTCTTAAATCGAAAAACAATTGATGCAGTTCTTCAGAGTTCTTGCTGTCAAGGTTTCCTGAAGGCTCATCTGCAAAAATAACTTTGGGTTTATTGATTAAAGATCTTGCCACGGCAATTCTTTGTTGTTCACCACCTGATATTTCGCTTGGCTTGTGTTCCGCGCGATCTTTCAAGCCCATAATGTCTAATAAACGTAATGCGTCTTTCTTTGCATCATTCAAGTTGACGCCTTTAATAAGTGCGGGTAAAGCAATATTCTCAATCGCAGTAAATTCAGGTAGTAGCTGATGAAATTGAAAGATAAAACCGATGGATTGATTTCTGAATGCGCTAAGCTTCTTAGCTGAAAGTTGAAATGGGTTGACACCGTTTAATATGACTTCACCTTGGTCTGGTCTATCAAGTGTACCTAAGATTTGTAAAAGAGTTGTTTTGCCAGCTCCAGAAGCTCCTACAATTGAAACAACTTCACCTTCCGAAATGGAAAGATCAATACCCTTAAGGATTTTAAGGTCATCAAATGATTTTGTTATCCCAGTTGCTGTGAGCATTATTTATCTAGTTTCAATGAATGGCCCATTTTGTCCCTTTTTGTTTTCAGGTAGAGCTCATTGTGCTTATTGCTTTTTATTTCTAATTCAACATTTTCAACCACCTCAAGTCCGTAACCGATAAGTCCAGTTCTTTTCTTCGGATTGTTGCTCATTAATCTCATTTTCTTGACACCAAGAGATCGTATTATTTGGGCTCCAATACCATAATCTCTCTCGTCTCCTTTGAATCCTAACTTAATATTAGCCTCAAGTGTGTCGTAACCTTCTTCCTGAAGTTTGTAGGCTTTTAGTTTATTAGTCAACCCGATACCGCGCCCTTCTTGATTCATATAAACGATAACACCTTTACCGGCCTCTTCAATCATCTCCATCGACTTCTTGAGCTGTGGTCCACAATCGCATCGGCAAGAGCCAAAGATATCACCTGTCATGCAAGAAGAGTGAACTCTAACAAGTACGGGTTCATTTTTATCCCATTCACCTTTTACGAGCGCTAAATGTTCTTTCTCTGTATTTGTTTCTTCAAATAGGTGAAGATCAAAATCCCCAATTTGAGTAGGCATCTTGACGTCGATAACCTTTTCAATCAGAGATTCATTGGTTATTCTATATTTAATCAAGTCTTCAATTGAGACTATTTTCAAATCAAATTTCTCCGCAATTTTATGTAATTGTGGTAAACGGGCCATTGTGCCGTCCTCGTTGAGAATTTCAACAATAACACCTGCAGGCTCAAAACCAGCCAATTTAGAAAGGTCGATGGCTGCTTCGGTATGCCCAGCTCTTCTTAAAACTCCACCTCTTTTTGCTCGAAGAGGGAAGATGTGACCGGGCTTTCCAAGTTCTTCAGGTTTAATTTCTGGGTCTATTAACGCTTTAATAGTTTTTGATCTATCACTTGCGCTTATACCTGTTGTGCATCCGTGACCGTTTAAGTCAACAGAAACTGTAAATGGTGTTTCATACGCAGCTGAATTTGATCGGACCATCAAGTCCAAGCCAAGCTCATCGCAACGGTCTTCAACTAATGGAGCGCATACAAGTCCACGTCCATGAGTCACCATAAAGTTGATGATTTCTGGAGTGATGTTTCTTGCTGCAGTTAGAAAATCACCTTCATTTTCACGGTTCTCATCATCAACAACGATAACTACACGTCCGTTCTTTATCTCCTCAATCGCTTCTTCTATGGTGTTTAACTTTACTTCCATTTATTCCAATAATTTCAACAAAAGTACGCCAAATATCTCATTTAAGAGACATGGTTTTCGATTGTATTGTTAAACAATTCAATCAATTTGTTGGTGGATTTTGGCCAGTTATATTTCTCTTTTACCATTTTATGGGCATTTTCAGCTATAGAAATACGCAAGTCATTGTCTAAAAGTAGCTTTTCACATGCTGCCAGCAGCTCTTTCTCATTGGATCCTACAAGTATTTCTTTATCTACTTTTGAACCGATTGCATTGTTTGCAAGGGGTGTGGTGATGCAAGGTGTTTTCATTGCCATTGCTTCCAGTAACTTATTTTGCATTCCTGTTCCAATCATCATCGGTGCAATGAAAATCTTCCCTTTGAGATACGATTCGCGAATATCTTCCACCCAACCGGTAATTGTAATGCGGTTGTTGCTATCAGCGAGTTTAATAATGGATGGGTGCGGTGTAGCCCCTGAAAGTAGTAGGGTAGCGGTGCTAAAATGTGGTAATATTTTATTGACGATGTAGTGCGCTGCCTCAATGTTTGGCGGGTAACTCATGTTGCCTACAAATACAAAATCATATTCATTTGTATGTTCCAGATCCTCAAAAAAAGAAGCTTCGATGCCATTTGGGATGGATACAATAGATGCTCTGTCTGGATGAGAAATATACTTTTTATCTTGATCGCTAATAATAGTTCTATTCTCGAAGTAGTCAAATATATGACGCTCGTATTTTTGCAATCTTTTTGCTTCCATTTTAAAGATCCATTTTTTATAAAATGGTTGCAAATGAACTCGTCTTTCAATTCCTGTACTAAGAGCATCCATATAATCTAAAGTCTTAGTGACTGAATGGATTTCTTTTACATATTCTGTTGTTCTAATTAATTGACAATAAATATGTTTGATGTCACTTACTTTAACTAAAGATTTAATCTTTTTCTGTATGCTTCTCCTAAAGAAGTATCCGGTTTGAAAGGGTTTTCCATTAAAAAGTGCTGATAGAATACCGAGAGCCTTTGAAGCATTCGTTATTCTTGCAATGTGCACAGATATACAGAGCGCCTCGATGTGTTTTTTGTGTTCTTCGGAAATGGTTTTATCTGAAATTGCAACCAGCGTAATATCAAAGCTTTTTCTTAATTCTTTTAATTGATGATATGCTCTGAGTTTATCTCCCTTTTCTAAAGGGTAAGGAAATCGAGATAGGATAACGAGTATGTTGGGTTTATCAATCACTCAAAGCCTCCTTAATATTTTGACTAATACGATCAATGTTGTGGTATTTGTTGATGTACTGTTGTCCTGCATCACTCAGTTTCCGCTTTAATTCCTCAGAATTTAAGAGATCGGATATGGATGCGATTAAATCACTTTTTTTATTTGCTACAACAAGCATGTTTGTTTCCTTTAGTCCTTCTGCACCTTTGCCTGTAGTTATAATTGGGACACCCAAGGCGAGCATCTCTAAAATTTTAATCTTCACCCCAGATCCACTATTAATAGGGGAAACCAGTATTCCGTTCCTTTGAGCATATACATCCACATCTTGAACAAATCCATCAACGATTATGCCTTCTACGTTTGGGTGCTTCCAATTTTCCATGCCCGAACCTGCAATATGCAGTTCGGCTTGATTTACCCTCGCTTGTACTTCTGGCCAAATATCTATTAACTTCTCCACGGCCTCAACATTTGGTCGCCAATTCATGGATCCTAGGTGAAATGCTTTTTTGGATATAAATGAGGGCTTTAATTTGCTAACCTCAATGCTAACTGGGATATCATAGATTTCAGTTTCAATATCAAGCCTTCTAAAGTTCTTAGTGTCGTCTTCTGATATGCTGAGTATTCCGTCACAGCTATTGAGTGCAGCTAATTCGTATGCTTTCAATTTGTGACTTAAGTTCTTTGAAAAGGCACGCCTTAAGCCGTTAGAATCGGTCAAGCTGTTTTGCTCCCAAATTTCATGTTCTACATTATGTGTCCTGATGAATGTTTTTATACCTGAAAAATCATTTACAGTCGTTAAATAGGGTGTGGAATAAAGACTATCAAAAACGACATGCGTATAGTTGTCTTTTAAAATCGCTTTTAAACGATCATCAATTACTTGATTGTAAAAACGATTAACATTGTATGAGTCACTCGAGAAAAGGCTTCTAATAGCCCCTAAAAGAGAAATTCGGGTATTTATATAGTCATGATTGACTTCAATGGTGTCAATTATTTTTTTTGGGAACTTTGTAGAGTCAAAAGGATGTTTGTCGGTACAGAGTGTAAAAAGACTGAATTCAATATCAGCTTTAACAAAACAGTCGATAAGTCTAGCCGTAGCATAGCACCCGCCATCAGTGGTAGGGTAAGGAGGTTTACTGGTGATGAGCAGTACTTTCAACTTCGTTTAAACTTTTTAATAAATTTAGACCAACTCTCTTTACTCATAACAGGCGAATCGTTTGCTGCAGACCTCATCAACCAAAAAGCAATAGGGGCAAGGACCATACTTGAAAACCACATTCCAATAAAAGGTGAAACTTTACCTGCTTCCGCTAGATTGTCTCCAATTGTAATCAATACGAAGTAAACCATGAATAATAAAGCTGCGATTACTACCGGAGCTCCAAATCCACCTTTTCTGACAATAGCACCAAGTGGTGCTCCAACAAAAAATAGAATTATTATTGCGACTGTTAAAGCGAACTTACGATTGAACTCAATCATATAGCTATCCATATCTTTCTCCATCGCTTTGATGAAATCACCCTGACCTTGTATGTTTCTGTTTTTAGTCCTCAGTACTGTCTGAACTTGGTTGATAGCCCTTATTTTTTGGTCTTTCTTAAGCCTGTCAAATACAAATAGCTTTTTAGGTGCAGGAACACGAATTTCAGGATCTTCTGTTTTACGAGTGTTTTCTATGTAATTAGTAGCCTGAACGTAAGGATGGGCAGTTTTGATATTCTGAACAAAATTATCTAAAATCTCCGTTGCATTCTGCTTGATAGAGTCTATTGCATAGTTGATTTGAAAAACATTTAACATCTCGTGTTTGTCTTTGAATAAATCTTCTTGTGACTTATTTAGATCAAAACCGGACAAGTCAAATTTATAGGTAGCCGCTTTAAAGGTTGATCTCCTAGCCGAGTGGTTATTTGAGCCATGGACAACCCCGTCAGGACTGAATTTTGGAGATTGCGGCTCTAATTCCTCTGTTACATATCCATCTTTCAATTCGAAAAATAAATGCAGACCATTTTCAGAACGATAAATCTTTCCTTCTTTTGCACGTATGGACTTTATCTGATTTGGTGTTGTGTGATCATGAATCAAAATGCCCTTGAAATTGTCACCCTCACCCTCATCGACTTTAATAGCATAGCCATCTATACCTTTACTATAAACGCCTGGAGTAATGATGGTTGATATTTTGGTGTTTTGAATATCAAATATTAAGGAGTGCCATTTAAGATTTGCCACAGGTATAACGTAGTTGGCAAAGTAGAAGGTGAATATGGCAATTATAACAACAGCTCCAGTCAACGGTCGAATGATTCGATAAAGAGACAATCCACTTGCCTTCAAAGCTGTTAACTCATTGTTTTCAGATAAGTTTCCGAAGGTCATGATGGAAGAGAGTAATATTGCTAAGGGCAGAGCTAGTGGGATTAAGCTTGCAGAGACATAGAAAAGTAATTCAATGATTACTGAGATCTCTAGACCTTTCCCCATTAAGTCGTCGATATACTTCCAGAAGAACTGCATAACCAGAATAAACATGGAAATGGCGAATGTCACCAGAAAAGGTCCGGCAAAAGAACGAATACTGAAATAATAGAGTCGTTTCAATTCAAATCATTTTGATGTTAAAACTTAGATCTGACTAGCAAACGCAATAGATAACTAATTATTGGATTTAAGCCCCTAATGTTCTTTTAAGTTCTCCTATTTGAGATTCCCAAAAACGTTGAGATTCGTCTAATTCTGAAGGTTCTGCAAAATCCGTAATTGTAACAATAACAGATTTTGTCATTGGATCAGCTTCATATCGGATTTCAAAATAGACGTCGTTACCATCCTCTTCATCTTCCAACCATTTGAATTTTACCTTAGAATTACTCTTTTTTGTTAAAAGACGTGCTTCTTCCTCACTACCATCCCAGAAAAAAGTATAGATGTCATCTTTAATGTTGACATCATCTGCAAACCACTCACTCAATCCGCTAGGCGTCGTGATCATGTTATCTAACACTTTAAGTGAAGTTCTCAAAAGGAATTCTGATTCAAATTTTTCTTTCTCCATAGTGGTCATCTATTTTTCTTGCCGAATAGTGTGGCGCAAGATACGCATTCTTTTCAAGGTACCACTCATTATCAAGTGGATGCGAATCGAATATATTAACATTGAATCTTATGAATCGTAAAATAATCGACTCTTTATTCTAAAAGTCAGTGTAATTAGCATGTTATCAAAGTGTTGCCGTGTAATGATTGGCTGTTAGGCTGTTAATAACTTTTTCGTTGTGGAAGTTTACTTTTCAGGCCAGAAATAGAAAAATGCAAAATAAAAAAAACTGCCTATTAAAAGCAGTTTTTTTAGTAGCGAGAGGGAGATTTGAACTCCCGACCTCTGGGTTATGAATCCAGCGCTCTAACCAACTGAGCTACCTCGCCATTTCTTGCATTCGTATCCAAATGCGGGTGCAAATATAGCAGTTATTTTATTTAATCCAAGCAAGGGTTTGAATGAATTATTTTAGATTTTTAAGTTGCTCATTTACAAATACAGCAAGCTTGTTAATGTGCTCTTTTTCAAAGTTAAAGTCAATATTAGCTGTACTGTATATCTCTGGAATTGTCTTGGTGTAAGCTAGTTTTAAAGCGTTTTTATAATCTTGTATTGCTTGTGTTTTATCCGTCAAACTGTTTTTCCAAACACCAAGAGCTCCAAGTTGAGCAATACCATATTCGATATAATAAAACGGAACTTCGAAAATATGTAATTGTCGTTGCCAAGAGGTTTCAAGGATTTCTTCATATCCATTCCAATCGGTTAATCCTGTGCCGTACTCTTTATTTAGTTTCATCCATTCGTCCGTTCTTTCTTGATTAGA
>NODE-591-length-12847-cov-7.33638_pt1 | contig 12847 bp, 14 predicted proteins | sample MGYA00139097_ERZ477577 | MGnify/ENA metagenome assembly ERZ477577 | reverse complement strand
TTGCAGCCGAACAGCTTGCAGCCGAGCAGCTTGCAGCCGAGACGTTACAGAAAGCTTCTGTCGTTCGTCAAGTTGAAGCGACACCCGGCAGGGTTGTAATCGAATCTGACGGATTAATTGAGACGTTCCAGTATTTTACCCTTACAGATCCACCGCGATTGGTTGTTGATATTTACAACCTGGAACCTTCTTTTGATGAGCGCACATTTTATGCAATTAATGGCTTCAGTAAAATACGCCTTGGAACACACGCCAATAAGGTCCGGGTGGTGTTTGATGCAAGCGAATCAACATTGCCGGAATATAAAGTTGAAAATCGCCCAGAGGGCATCGTTGTCTCCTGGGATGAGCCAGAATCGACATTAATTGCGGAAGCACTGGCTGTTGTCGTTGATAATTCAGAATCAGAGCAAGCTGAAGCAGAAAAGATCGCTGCTGCTAAACTGGCTGCAGAGCAAGCCGAAGCTGATAAGGTTGCTGCTGCCAAGCTGGCTGCGGAGCAAGCAGAAGCAGAAAAGATCGCTGCTGCTAAACTGGCTGCAGAGCAAGCCGAAGCTGATAAGGTTGCTGCTGCCAAGCTGGCTGCGGAGCAAGCAGAAGCTGATAAGGTTGCTGCTGCCAAGCTGTCTGCGGAACAAGTCGAAGCAGAAAAGGTTGCTGCTGCTAAACTGGCTGCGGAGCAAGCCGAAGCAGAAAAGGTTGCTGCTGCCAAGCTGGCTGCGGAGCAAGCCGAAGCTGATAAGGTTGCTGCTGCTAAGCTGGCTGCAGAGCAAGTCGAAACTGATAAGGTCGCTGCTCAAAATCAACAGGCTGCGGAAGAACAGGGCAAACAAGAGATTCGTCTATCCCCACGCTTCCCCTCATTCGACGCCACACTGCAGGCTTCTGATCTGGCGATGCTTGAACAACTCGCCGAGCAACTTAAGTCACAGAAATTGGCCAGAGTTGACGTAGTCGGGCATTCCGACAATCTGCCGATCGTCGAACGAAGTCGACATATCTTTGCCGACAATCTCGCCCTGTCCGAGGCTCGAGCCCACAGTGTCGTCGAATACCTGCAAAATCAGCTCGGAGTGCCGCCTGAAGTCATCAACTTGCGTGGCCTTGGCGATAGCATGCCAATGGCTGACAATTCTACGGAAGCCGGTAGAGCGCTCAATCGCCGCGTTGAAGTTTCTCTGGTCACCGAGCCCGTTCATACAACAGGCCAGCAGGAGCTTGCAAAAGAGACGGATTCGGTACAACGCAAAGAGATAAGGGGTCTAAGCATTGCTGAAAGCGACATTGTAGCCACTAACTAAATTCAACTTCTAACCCATTAAGGGCGGCGCAAGCCGCTCTTTTCTTTTGAGGTCGGGATGATTATTGAAGAGATAACCTCTCAGGGCTTTCTGGAGGGCCTAACGAAAACCGAGACGGTGTTGGTCCCGGTCGGTGCTACAGAAGGGCATGGTGCACATCTCCCGCTGGGTACAGATAGCTTCCAGGCGATTGATGTCTGCCAACGCCTGGCTGAGCGGCGCTCTCTTTTTATTGCTCCGCCAATCTCTTATGGAGTCTGTCGTTCTACATCTCAGCACCCAGGGACCTTGAGCATCCGCACTGAAACCCTGAAGAGTTTACTGATGGATGTCGTAGAAGCTCTCTATCGGCAGGGCTTGCGTAATTTTGTTGTTCTTTCAGGGCATGCCGGCGGGACCCACAATGCAGTCCTCATTGATGCCGGGGAATGTTTGCTGTCACTACTTCCCGAAGCGAAAATTGCCGTGGTCACCGAGTATGATCTGGCTGCAGAGGAGGGGAAGGGGTTGATCGAAACGGTCGGAGATTCACATGCTGGTGAGATTGAGGCTTCAAGAATACTCGCCACAAGACCTCACCTGTTGAAAGAAGGAGCCGTTGAGGCTTATCCTGCCTTTCCAAAGCATATTTTGGTGCGCAACAAGCAGGCTTATTGGCCAAGTGCTGTTTGGGGAGACCCGACTAAGGCGAGCGCGGAGAAGGGCCGGAAGATTGAAGAAATCGTTGTGGCTGCTTTGGAACGGTTGGTCGTTGAATTGGAAGAATTTGTTGAGCCTGCCGGCTGTTGATTTCGGGGACACAAGATGAGTGCCATTTTGTCCCAGAAATTACTTACGTTTAATCACATCGTTCAGTGCCTTGAGAAGCTTAACAATGTCCACATTGTGGACCCCCGCACCATGCTCAACCTCCTCGTAATCAGCGATCTGGCATTCCATGCAATCCAGACCAAAAGAGCGAAAGACCTCTATTGTCTGAGGATAACTGGAGATAATGTCGGAAATAATCATTTCACGTGTAATCATGCAACCTCCTCAACTTTTCAGTTTCTTCCAGCCCCTAGCCTCCAGTCCCCAGCTTCCGCCTTCAACTAAACTTCTCGGCCAAAGCTTTCCTGACAACGGGCGGGACCAGGCTCTCAACGGGACCTTTCAGGCTGGCGACTTCTTTGACAATCGATGAACTAAGGTATCCGTATGGTACTGATGTCATCATAAAAACTGTTTCCACTTCACTTTTCAGGTTGTGATTCATCTGGGCGATCTGGAATTCGTATTCGAAGTCAGACACGGCTCGCAAACCTCGCAGGATCACTTTAGCCCCTTTGGAAACCACATAATCAACCAACAGTCCTTCAAAGGTATCGACTTTGACGCGTGGATTGTCACCAAGCGCCTCCCTGATGTGTCTGATGCGTTCTTCGGTGGAAAAGAGCCCCTTTTTGTCTGAATTGCGGGCTACGGCAATAATGATCTTATCGAAAACGTCCAGTCCTCGTTCTATGATATCGAGGTGGCCGTAAGTAATCGGGTCAAAAGAGCCTGGATATACGGCTATTTTCTCATTCATCTCAATCCCTCATCAGTTTATGAGCATAAAAGTTTATCATAATCGTGCCGTAACGGCGTTGATCGATTCGTTGGAGCTTGCCGACGCTCTCCGGCAAGAATTCTCTGGAACCCGTCTCAGCGCAAATGATGCCGTCATTGCTGAGGATGCCCTGCTTTTCAGTCTCTAACAATGCCTGCTCTGCCAACCCTTGAGAGTAGGGGGGGTCGAGAAAAATCAAGTCAAATGAAGCTGCAGTGAATTCATGCAGACAGCGCAGCGCGTCCTTGATGTGCAGACTTGTCTTTTCTTCCAATTTGCAGAGATTCAGATTCTTTCGAATAACCAGTTCTGCCGCACGATCCTTTTCGACCAGACATGCGGAGGCAGCGCCGCGACTAAGAGCTTCTATTGCCAAGGCCCCTGAACCTGCGAAGAGGTCCAGGACTTTAATGCCGGAAAAACTTCCTAATTTACTCTGCAGAATGCTGAAAAGGGCTTCACGCACCCGGTCTGGTGTAGGGCGCACATCACGGCCTTCGAACATTGTTAATCGTCTGCCGCGTGAAGTTCCGGCAATAACCCTCATGGAGACACCTCTGCGAAAGCCACCAAGATAGCGTAAACTATGAAAAGGACTAGCACAATCATGTCACATGGTCAAGTTAAGTCAGGCGGAATCGGTCTTGACAGATGGACGGTTGCATGGCTTAAATTAAGTGCTGATTCAGCGATGGATCAAAAACAGGAGGCTTGAATGGAAAGACCGGACCTGGCAGGTTATGCTGCGCAAAGTGAAACATCACTCGGACGAAGATATCCTGAGGTCTATAAGGATGATCGGCCGGCTTATGAACGCGACCGTGATCGCATCATCCACTGTGCCGCCTTCAGGCGCCTGGAATATAAAACTCAGGTTTTTGTTAACCATGAAGGGGATTATTACCGAACTCGCCTGACTCATTCATTGGAAGTCGCCCAGATCGGCCGAGGTATTGCCCGGCGCTTGAAACTCAACGAAGACCTGGTGGAGACCCTCGCCCTGGCTCACGACCTTGGTCACACACCTTTCGGCCATACCGGCGAAGATGTATTGAATCGCCTGATGTCTCCCTACGGCGGCTTCGAACACAATCGTCAGTCGTTACGGGTCGTCGAGAACCTTGAAGAACGCTACCCTGATTTTAATGGTTTAAACCTGAGTTGGGAGGCCCGCGAAGGGATTATCAAACACTCCTCTGATTACGATCTCCCCGATGGCTCGGGCTACGAGGAGTACCGACCGGACTTAAGGCCCACACTGGAAGCCCAGATCATCGATCTAGCCGACGAAATTGCTTACAATAATCACGACATTGATGATGGGCTCAAGGCAGGTTACCTTGAGTCGAACGACTTGATGAAAATTGATATTTGGACTGATACCTATGCCAAAGTTAAGGATAAATATCCGTCTTTACCGGAAGACCGTCAGATATTGCAAACAATCAGCCACTTGATTGGTCTTCTGATCATGGACCTCGTAGATCAGACCAGGAAGAATATTTCAGAGGCGGGGATAACCACTCAGGAAGCGGTGCGGACACATTCTGGGAATCTGGTGATGTTCAGCAGCGACACAGCGGCGCGTAACCGTGAATTGAAAAGGTTTCTCTATAAAAACCTCTACAGACATTACAAGGTGGAACGGATGCGCATCAAGGCGGAGCGCTTCCTGACCATGCTTTTTGAAAACTACCTGCAGAACCCGACACTGTTGCCGTCGAGCTACCAGGAAAAGTATGAGCGGTATGGACGGGAGCGAGTTGTCTGTGACTATATTGCCGGAATGACCGATCGTTATGCTCTGGACGAATACAAGCGCCTCTTTGACCCTTACGAAAGGGTCTGAGCCGACGATCAGGCTTTGGGTAGGTTGATGGTTTTGTCTTCGTTCTGACGATAGAGAAGAAAATTCTTACCGATCACCTGCACAACCTCTGCGCCTGTTTCTGCGGCGAGTTCTGCAGCAACAACCTTGCGATCCTCCAGGCAGCCCTCCTGGATCTTTACTTTGATCAGTTCGTGAGCCTCAAGGGCTTCGTTGGTCGCCTTAACGACATCTTCGCTGAGGTGGTGCTTGCCGACCATGACAAAGGGCTTCAGACCGTGACCGAGACCGCGCAAAAAGCGGTTTTGCTTGCCGGTGAGTTGTTTCGTTGCTTCTGACATCTATTTATTCCTTATATTGGCTTCAGCCCGTGCAGTGGTAAGGGCGAAACAAGAAAATTGACTGCTTGAGGCGGGCACTATAACATCGAGTTGTGATTACGTGGAAGCCTGTTTCTGGAGAGAGCCTGACATTATTTTTCTGTTATGACCCTACACCTTGCCATAGTCTGTGAAAATACCGTTGGACGCCCGATTTGCGCGTGTGGAGAGCACGGTTTTTCCTGCCTGGTACGTACTGATACCGGGACCTGGCTCTTTGATACCGGCAGTGGCCAAACCCTGTTGGGGAATCTTGACGCACTGGAGATCGATGCCAGTCAGATTGATGCCGTGATCCTGAGCCATGGTCACTATGATCACTGCGGTGGGTTGCTGCCGTTACTGCAGAAGATCGGGCCACGTCCTGTCTATTCACACTCTCAGATTTTTAGCGAACGATTCTGGCAAGGGCAGCATGAAGAACGTGACATCAGCCTGCCGTACACCCGGTCAGAGCTTGAATCTGCCGGGGCGACCTTCCATCATCTGGATTCTTTTGCAGGGGTTGCTCCAGGGCTCTATTTCAGTGGCTCGATCCCACGTCTTGAGCCGCTTGAAAAAGGCGATCCACATCTGGTTCAACGATCTGCAAAAGGTGAAGGGTGGCTCGATGATGAATTTTTCGATGACGCGGCTCTTGCCATTGAGACAGAAAAGGGTCTCGTCATTCTGCTTGGTTGTGCACATTCAGGCTTGATCAACACCGTCGAGCATTTTCGCCGTGAATTAGGCGACCCCCGTATTCACGCGATTATTGGTGGTACGCACCTCGGCCCGGCCAGTGATGAGCAGTTTGCCGCAACCGTTGACTATTTGAAGCGTCTTGATTTTGATCGACTGGGCGTTTCTCACTGCACCGGGCAGGTCCGCTCTGCCCAGTTGTACGTGCATTTCCCCAATAAAGTTTTCTTCGCAAATGTAGGTTCAACCTTTAGAATCTAGGGGCTGGGGGCTGGGAACTGGGGGCTGGGAACTGGGGGCTGGGAACTGGGAACTGATAACTGGTCACTGGTCACTGATTACTGATACACAAAGGTTTAACACCATGGGTACACCGCTTTGCATCCTGATTGTTGACGACTCCAAGTTTTTCATCGAACTGGAGAGGCAATTCCTTTGTAATACGCCTGCAACGGTCTTGCCCGCTGACTCTGCCAGATGAGCCCTGTTGTTGGCCAGGGAACATCGACCCAGCCTCGTCTATATGGATGTTGATATACCGGAGATGAATGGCTTCGATTGCTGTCGTGCCTTTAAGTCTGACCCCGATCTGCATGAGATATCTGCTGACAAATGCCCGGATTTCTGCTAAAAGATCAGTCCAAATATGTAACAAACAGGAGTAGTGATGAAGATATATATCGATAAGAATAAGTGCCATGGCTCGGGAGAATGCCTCAAAGCCTGTCCCCATGGTGCTTTACAGGTTATCGACGGCAAGGCTGTTGTTGATCATGGCATCTGTGATCTGGACGGACTTTGTCTTCCTGCTTGCCCCCATGATGCAATTTGTATAGCAGAAGAGGCTTAGCGAACGACCCGGCAAGAGTAGGGTGCTTCACATTTTGAGGTTTTTTCAATAATGGCGTCAGGCCCTCCTGACGCCATTATTTATGTTTGCCCTGGGAACTTTCACTCTCAAAAACTGCTAGAGCACGGTTGTTTGATAAAGTTTCTATTAGTTTTTTTTCTATTCCAACTTTCTCAGTGGGGCCTTTTTGTGTCAGGGGATCGCCTTCGCCATTAACGGTATCTCTTAAGCCGGTTCTTGCTTATCCTTCTGTGTCAATGTCTGCCTCAACCACGAAGCGCTTGATCTTGCGCGTCGTAGTCTTCGGGAACTCGTCCTCACGCAGGGTGAAGCGTTTTACTCTCTTGTAGTCGGCCAGGTTCTTGCCCCGTTCGAGAACCTCCTGGCGGATGATTTTCTCGATCTCTTCTGGCTTATAATGAGTCACTCCTGCTTCGGCAGCATGAGCGTCCAATGCGTCCTGATCAGGGTAAATCATGGCATATACTTCTTCAGAGGTTTCATTAACCTTGTGGCCGTAAACCATTATTTCTGCAACAAAAGGGCTGTTGAGTATTTCATTTTCTATCTCTTCGGGATAGACATTCTTGCCGTTTGCTGTAACGATGAGATTTTTCAGCCTGCCACAAATCCTCAGGTAACCATCTTCTTCGAGGCAACCCAGGTCCCCGGTGTGGTACCAACCATCCGTAATCGCTTCATTGGTCGCCTGCTGGTTATTGTAGTAACCGAGCATAATATTAGGCCCTTTGGCCCAGATCTCACCGACGCCTTCTGTGTTTCCGTCGTGAATCTTGACTTCGACGCCCGGTATCGGCTTGCCGACGGTTCCCAGTCGCTTCACGGTGGGAGATTCTGCAGCGATAACCGGTGAGGTTTCGGTAATGCCATAGCCTTGGTAGACGTTTAGCCCCAAGTCCATCAAGGTCGCTGCAACCTCTGGATCAAGAGCCGCACCACCACTGATAAAGACAGGGCTGCCACCGAAGGCTTCGCGGACTTTCTTCGTCACCAGGCCGCGGGTCGGAGTGAACTTAAAGAGCGCCCTGGAAAGAGGTTGGCTTTCGATTTTGCGCGACATGCGATCCGCGAGCAGTCTGAAAACAGCCGGGACGCCAAGTAAAAAATTGGGTTTTACCTCACCCAGGTTATCTCCCAACTTGCGAAGGCTCTCAGCGAAGGAGACTGTGCCGCCGACCGCGAGGGGCAGGATTATCCCTGCAACTTGCTCAAAGACGTGGTTGATCGGCAGAAAGGACAGTGTGTGCATGCTTGGATCAAGGTTAAAGAGCTCTATAGCTGTGCGCACGTTGCTGGTAATGTTGCGGTTGCTCAGCATGGCGCCCTTGGAACGTCCCGTTGTCCCTGAGGTGTAAAGGATCACCGCGAGGTCGTTCGGCTGACAACCAGTCAACGGTGGCGGTGACGCTTTCTGGAAGTCTTCAAGGCTTTCTACCGAGAAAACAGGGGTTTTTTCGTCGGGGTCGCGCAGCAAACGGGTAAAGAAGTTTTTCTTCTTGTCTCCCTGTTTGGCCTCCGTGGGCATGACAAGCTGTTGAAAATCTTCTGCCAGACCTTCAAAGGCCTGGATATCGGAGTCCTTGATCTTGTAGCGCTGGCTGAGTCGATGCCATTCGCTGATAAGCAAGGCAAGGGCGTGTTCCACCTTGGGGGGAATCTGTCCTTTTTGTGTTGGTTCCTGGTTCAGCAGGACGATCTTCTCAAGTTGGGGCAAGTTCTCCGCGATATCAAGGATCAAATCAAGGTAGGACTGTTCTGTAAATAGAACCCGCGCGCCGCAGTCAGCGATAATATGACGCAGCTCCCCCTGCTTGAGGTCTTTGTCGATCGGCACAGCGATGGCGCTGCTTTTGAGTATGCCGAAGTAAGCCATCACCCAGACAGGGGATGATGGTGCCAGCAAAGCAACGCGATCGCCGGCCTCCAGGCCCCACTCGACCAGGCCTGCGGCGATCTGGTCAGAGGTGCTCCAGATCGTTGCGTAGCTGTACTCAACCCAGCGGCCAGCCACTTTGTGTCTTAGGGCAGTCTTTCTGGCGTGTGTACGGCAGCTTTCCTGCAGCATTTCTGTAATCAAAGCCATAAAGCCTCTCTGTAATGGAATCCTTACTATAATATCAGCATCTTAATCACGCTCAGGCGCACTTGGCAAGAATAAAGCCGACGGGCTCTTCTTGGTCTCTGTTGTAAATAAGCTTCATTCCCTTTTTGCTTCTTTACAAATTACCAGTATTTCGATATTTTTCATTGTTCTCCAAAAATATGTATAGATTGCTGTCACAAGGGATAAGTTCTTATATTTATGAAACAATCACTGATTCGAAATTTCTCTATCATTGCTCATATTGATCACGGTAAATCAACTCTCGCTGATCGCTTGCTGGAAATGACCGGAACCCTGACAGACAGGGAGAAGACAGACCAATTTCTCGACAAGATGGATCTGGAGAGAGAGCGCGGTATCACGATCAAGGCCCAGGCGGTTCGCCTGAGCTATCATGCCGCCGACGGGCAGGATTACATCCTTAACCTGATCGACACGCCGGGCCACGTTGACTTTACCTATGAGGTCAGTCGTTCTCTCTCTGCTTGTGAAGGTGCTCTGCTGGTTGTTGATGCATCACAGGGAGTTGAAGCGCAGACCCTGGCAAACGTTTACCTGGCCATCGATGAAAACCTGGAAGTCTTCCCCGTTCTAAACAAAATCGACCTTCCCAGCGCCGAGCCTGAAAAGGTTCGCGCTGAAATTGAGGAAATTATTGGCCTGGATGCCAGCGATGCGGTTGTCGCCAGCGCCAAGACAGGCCTTGGCGTCGCGGATATCCTGGAAGCCATTGTGAAAAAGATTCCGCCTCCTGAGGGCGACCCGGATGCACCATTAAAAGCCCTGATCTTTGATTCCTGGTACGATCCTTACCAGGGTGTCATCGTTCTGGTGCGTGTTATTGACGGTGCCATGAAAAAGGGTGACAAAATTCGTCTCATGGAAAGCCGTACTGAACATGAGATTCTTAAAGTCGGCGTCTTCTCTCCGCATACGGTTGCCGTGGATGAATTGACGGCAGGTGAGGTCGGCTTTATTACCGCCAGCATCAAGGTCGTAGCGGATGCCAAGGTCGGTGACACGATTACTCATGTGCGCAATCCGACAGCCCATGCTCTGCCAGGCTTTAAAGACGTCAAGCCGATGGTCTTCTCCGGTCTTTACCCGATTGATTCCGGCGATTACGAAGATCTTCGCGACGCCATGGAGAAACTACGCCTCAATGACAGCTCTTTCTCCTTCGAGCCGGAGAATTCGGTCGCCCTTGGTTTTGGCTTTCGTTGCGGTTTCCTCGGCCTCCTGCATATGGAGATCATTCAGGAGCGCCTTGAGCGTGAATTTGGCGTTGATTTGATCACCACGGCACCGACGGTTGTTTATCGGGTCACCACCGTAAAAGGTGAAACGATCAACGTCGACAGCGCCAACAAGTTGCCTGATGTGCAGAACATCGACATTATCGAAGAGCCTTTCATCCTGGCTTCCGTACATGTTCCCAACGAGTTTGTTGGTGCCGTGCTCGCTTTGTGCGAGGAGAAGCGTGGTGTGCAGCGTGAAATCAAGTACCTGACTGCGACTCGTGTCATGGTTATCTACGAGCTGCCGCTCAACGAAATCGTCATGGACTTTTTCGATCGTCTCAAGAGCCTCTCGCGTGGTTATGCGTCCCTCGACTATGAGCACCTTGATTATCGTCCGAGCGAGCTGGTTCGGCTTAATGTTCTGATCAATGGTGACCTGGTCGACGCACTCTCACTGATCGTACATCGCGACAAAGCCCAATACCGCGGTCGTGACCTGGTCGCGAAGATGAAAGAATTTATCCCGCGTCAGCAGTTTGAAGTGGCGATTCAGGCGGCTATCGGCAACAAGGTTATCGCCCGCGAAACCGTCAAGGCTCTCCGCAAGGATGTTACGGCGAAGTGTTACGGTGGCGACATCAGCCGTAAGCGCAAACTCCTGGAAAAGCAGAAAGAGGGCAAGAAGAGGATGAAGCAGGTCGGCAACGTTGAGCTGCCTCAGGAAGCCTTTCTGGCCATATTGAAAGTCAAGGAAAACAAGTAATGAAGCTCTTTGCAAAAAAGCAGGCTGTTAATGAACAGGAGCCGCCCAAGAAGTCCCAGTTGCGCGATTGGACAGAAGCACTGATTGTCGCTGCCATCCTTGCGTTGATTATTCGTACGTTCGTCGTTCAGGCCTTCAAAATCCCTTCCGGGTCCATGGAAGACACTTTGCTGATTGGTGACCATCTGCTGGTAAGCAAGTTCACTTACGGTTTACAGGTGCCCTTTATTGAAGACCGCATCTTTACGATTCGCGACCCGGAACGTGGCGACATCATTGTCTTCGAATTTCCCGAGGATAAAGACAAGTCTTATTTCAAACGTCGTGATTTCATCAAGCGCGTTGTTGGCCTGCCCGGAGACACTGTTGAGATCCGCAACAAAAGCGTCTACGTGAATGGCGAACGGCATCTGACGCCCGAAGCTGTCTACAAGGATGGCAACGTCACTGCCGGCCCACGTGACAACATGCCACTGATCACTGTGCCGCCAGAAAGCTATTTCGTCATGGGAGACAATCGTGATCGTTCCTACGACAGTCGGTTCTGGCGGTTTGTTGATCGCTCGGCGATCAAGGGGTTGGCATTTATCAAGTACTGGTCCTGGGACAAAGAGAAGTTCATGCCGCGCTGGGGTCGCATCGGTCGTCTGATCAAGTAACAGTAATGACTTATAGTTTTCTAGAAGGAGCTCTTCCGACAGAGGAGGGCTCCTTTTTTTGTTTATGACTATGTAAGTGCGGTGAGTTTTTAACACAAAGGCGCAAACTTGAAAGCTTAATAACACCAAGTAAAACTGGGCTTAAGAGAAAAAATAATTGAGCACAGATAAACAACGGATAAAAACTCAAATCAAGCGTTGTAAGTCTGAATTGATCTGACACTCACTGTCAGACCTGGCTGAGTTCAGTAAGAGGGGCATTTTCTTGTTTATCAGTAAGAATCTTTCGTCTCAGCCAATTCCACATCCTTCAATCAATGCGAGAGGATAAATAGTAAACAGGATGACTGGATTCGATCCAGCGCCCCCCCCCCATGCACCCGATCTTTGAGTTAGCGAAGAGAAATTTGCCTGGAGCGCACCTATTCATTGACGAAAGGAGCTATAAGCCGTCTTTTGGTGGAGTAGAGTGCCTAGGCCTCAGAGACTCATCATTGCCTCTCAGGGTCTTTTACCAATTCTTTGATTTTTCTCTCAAACCAGTCATAACGCTTTGGCAGTATCCGGTGTTTTTTCTTCACCAGGAACAATTCGTCACGGATTGCGAACTTTAACGGTGCAACAAAGATTGATGACTGGTGTTCAAAATGCCGAACGACCGTTTCTGGTAAAACCGTGAAGCCAAGCCCTTCAGACACGGGTGCCAAAATCTGGCTTATCTGATTGATATAACCTTTAGTTTTCAGCGTGTTCACACCATGGAACGTTTCATTGAAGTTGGCACACAATAGGCGGTCTGCGTAGTGGGAACCATCAGGGTGGTTAATAAAACCAATCGTTTTCAAAGTATTAAAGTCGATTTCTTGGCATGCGTATTTCTTTGGCAGAACCAAACACAAAGATTCAAAACCTATTGTTTCGTGCACCAATTCACTTGACGGAGAGGACTGAGTAACGATGCCGAGGTCAACTTCATTGTTTAAAACATTTTTTATGATGAGATGGTTAGGTGCCGCCTCAACGGTAACCACAAGTTCTGGATGAGCCTTCTGTCTTCTAAGAAAATTAGGATATAAAAGCGTTGCCATAGACCCAGAACAAGCAATGCGACATTCCCCTTTGTTTGGGTCGTCAAATTGTATTTCTCTGAACAATTGGTCTTCTTCCTGCCTACGTTTGCAGCCAAACTGGTACAAGGTTTCTCCTGCCCGCGTCAGCTCAAACTTTTTACCTTGGCGGTTTAACAAAGGGACCCCAACTTGTTCTTCTATCTTTTTAATGTGCTGACTCACTCCAGGTTGAGTCATGTATAGCTTCTCGGCGGTTTGTGTGAAATGACCTACTTCTACCAGAGTGATGAATGTGTGTAGCCATTGTTGGTTAATCATAGAAGCATCCCTTTCAACCATAATTTATAGTTATCATAAA
>NODE-590-length-12851-cov-5.36832_pt1 | contig 12851 bp, 10 predicted proteins | sample MGYA00139097_ERZ477577 | MGnify/ENA metagenome assembly ERZ477577 | reverse complement strand
GCCCGCATGGCGCAATCGGTAGCAGCCCTGTTTACTGCTCCTGAGCAGGGGGCACCTGGGCATCCCGGATATGCCAAAATTCTTATGGTGGAAGCGGAAACGGGAATTGGTAAAAGCCTGGCATATCTTGTTCCGGCAGTGCTTTCCGGGAAACGAATCGTTGTGTCAACGGCGACGATCAATCTCCAGGATCAGCTGATTGATAAGGAAATACCGCTCATCGAGAAAATTATTGGTGAAAAGATTTCAGCACTCTGCGTCAAAGGCAGGCAGAATTATCTGTGCCACTATCGCTGGTATCAATACCGCAGTTCCCCACAGCTTACGCTGGTGGATGATGAACAGCTGTCAAAAATCGAGACCTGGCTGGAAACAACAGAAACCGGTGACCGGTCTGAGCTTGACTGGCTTCCCGATCGTTCCGCATTGTGGCCTAAAATATCTGCTCATTCCTACCAGTGCCTTGGCGGAGATTGTCCGGAAGCATCATTGTGTTTTATTAACAGGCTCAGGAAGAAGGCCGGTTCTGCGCGTATTCTCATCGTTAATCACCACCTCTATTTTTCTGATCTGGCCTTACGGCAAAACGGATATGGAGAGCTGCTGCCCCGTCACGAGGCAGTTATCTTCGATGAAGCTCATCACCTGGAAAATGTAGCGACATCATTTTTTGGCACCAGTATCAGCCAGTATCAGCTCTATGATCTAATCGGCGATATCATCCAGCAGGCAGATAGTGACCTGTCTCCTGATGCTGCAGATAAAATGATTGGCATGGCCCAGGGCATAAAACAGCGCGTGGAGCGATTTGCCGCACTCTTTCCTGTCAAGCGGGGTCGTTACAATTTATCGGAATATATCAGGGGTAACGACAACTGGCATGAAGAGGTTCAGCTGCTGGCCGACGGCCTGAGAAGAATGTCTGAAGATCTGTCTCTTCAGGTTAAGCAGGGTGATCACTGGAGGATCTTTGAAGAGCGTGCCCGGGACCTCAGACAAAACCTGCTTTTTGTTGGTCTTCCTGATCTTGAAGAAACATCTGGCAACCATGTTTACTGGTACGAGCGACGAGAACGAGCAGTCTCGCTCTCAGCAACGCCGGTCCATGTTGCTGATGACCTGCAAAGAACACTCTATTCGATGGTAGCAAATTGTGTGTTGACTTCGGCCACCTTGTCCAGCGGCAACAAATTCGATTATATCTGCCAACGGTTGGGGCTTGATGAAGAGATAGAGATTCTTCAGCTGAAGTCTCCATTCAATTATCAGGATCGATCCATTCTCTATATCCCTGAAGACAGTTTCCCTGAGCCATCACACACTGAATATGATAATACCTTATGTGAACGTATAGAAAGCCTTCTTGGCATGAGTCGCGGCAGGGCGCTTGTCTTGTTCACCAGCTTCCGTGGGATGGATCTGGTTGCCGATTACCTGGAGGACAGGCTCCATTATCCGGTCCTTGTGCAGGGGACAGCTTCCCGCAGTAAACTCCTTCATTTGTTCAGGGAACAGACCGACTCCGTTTTACTGGCAGTTGCAAGTTTCTGGGAAGGTGTTGATATCCCGGGAAAATCATTGAGCGCTGTGATTATAGACAAATTACCGTTCGAGGTTCCCAGTGACCCGGTGGTACAGGCCAGGATGCAGGCAATCAGCAACAATGGCAATAACCCGTTTTTCGAATTTCAGGTACCCCGTGCTGTCCTGACGCTGAGACAGGGGGCAGGTCGGTTAATGAGGTCGGTGCAGGACTCTGGTATGATTGCTGTTCTGGATATACGGCTGTTCAGTAAAAGATATGGTAAGATATTTCTCAGGAGCATGCCGCCGTCACCGATTATTCGTGAAATAGATACTGTTCAATCTTTTTTTATCGAGACAGTTGATAACAACGAACAGGAAAGGAAAGTGATCACTTGATGGATTTAAAAGAGCTCATTGCCAAAGAGGCGACCATAATTAACCAGGTCATGCATGAGGATATTGAAAGACTTACTTCATGTTTAGATCCGTTACTGGCGGAAGTTATTGATCACGGTCTTTTTGGCGGCGGTAAGAGGGTTCGCCCGTTACTGACCGTTTTAAGTGCGCGCTTGTCCGGCAGGGATGACCAGGATGTATATCGCCTGGCCTGCGCGTTTGAGTATCTCCATGTTGCATCTCTATTTCATGATGACGTTATCGATCGTGCAGAGAGTCGCCGTGGTAAGGTCTCGGTAAATAAGCGATATGGTTCCGTTGGAGCGATTCTGGCCGGTGATTTTCTCCTCGCCCACTCAATGGCTATTGTCGGAGATTATACCGGCAGTCAGGGGTTGAAAATTTTTACTGAAGCCACGAGAGGAATGGTCGATGGCGAATTTGTTCAATTGAGAAACGGTAACAACTTCAATCAGTCAGAAGATGATTATTTCACCGTTGTCATGGGAAAAACAGCACTGCTCATCGGTGCCGCCTGTGAGGTCGGCGCCATCTTTGCAGGAGCAGACCCGCAGAAACAGTCAGCACTGAGGACCTATGGTATTAATCTTGGATGTGCGTTTCAGATAGTTGATGACCTTCTGGATTATCTCGGTGACGAGGAGGTGACAGGAAAAGCGGTGGGTAATGACCTCAGGGAAGGGAAGATGACACTTCCACTGATAATTGCCCTGAAAAATGCACCTGCTGACGACAAAAACAGACTGCTGACCATTCTGGAACAGGAACGGGAGTCAACACGTGTCTTTCCTGAAGTTGTGTCGATTATCAAAAAATATGAAGGGTTCACCGGTGCCCGGACAAAGGCCGAAGTCATTGTTGGTCAAGCGCTTGAACCGCTTCAGCTGTTTAACCGGGAAGAACACGAAAAAAGCATCAGCCTTCTTCAGGGATTATCAGCATATGTATTGAAGAGGGATAAGTAGTTTTAGAATCTACTGATTTTAATCAATGGCACGAACAGCGACCAAGAAAAAATCAACCGCTACACGGAAGCGGCCTCAACGGAAGAAAAGGCCTGCAACGTTTCTGGCTCGATTCAGTTTCCGCAAGATAGTATATTTTCTTGCGCTTTTCTGTCTGCTCTTTTTTTCCGTATTAATGGTAGGTTATGTTATTTTTTTTAGAACAGTTGTGGCCGCAGAGCTGCCGTTCGAAGAACATGATATACATTTTGAAGAGGTGGTCCCGCAGGGCACGGAATCAGCGCCCGGTACCGTGTCATCGCCAGTGGCAGAGAAGCTTCCGAAGGTGGCGATTATCATCGATGATATGGGCTATCATCCTGAAGTAGGAAGGGATTTGATTGCTCTGGATCTTTATCTGTCGTTCTCATTTCTCCCCCATGCTCCTTTTACGCCAGACCTGGAAGAGATGGTATACCAGAAAGGCAACCCGATACTTCTTCATCTTCCCCTGGAACCCAGGAGTGCAGCCTGGGATCCGGGACCCGGCGCCCTTTTTCTTACGGATGATTCAGCAACCAGGAAAAAAAAGTTTTTTGCTGACCTGCAGCATGTTCCACACGCAACAGGGGTGAATAATCACATGGGCTCGCTTTTTACTGAAAATCGGGCTGCGATGGAAGAACTTGTTGAGCTGTTTTCTGAGCAACAATTGTTTTTCATCGACAGTTTTACCACATCAGCCAGCACAGGGCTGATGAGTGCCCGGGAAAAACAGCTCCCGTCATCTCGGCGGCATATTTTTCTCGATAACGTCCAGGAGAGAGAAGCTATCTGTCTGCAAATTGAAAAACTGGTTAAACTGGCAGCTCACCAGGAACATGCAATTGGCATCGGCCATCCCTACCCTGAGACTTTTTCAGCACTGAACAGCTGTGGCCTCGAGATCTTACAGAGCGTTTCGGTTGTCGGCGTTGATACATTGGTACACTAACGGAGTAAAATGATGAGAATCGGCATTATTGGTACGGGGCGTCATGGGAGCAGATATGCGAATCATATTGTCAACGATTGTGATGAACTGCAGCTGTCAGCCATCGCCAGGCGGTCAGACGAGGGCCAGCAGCAAGCCGAATCATGGGGGGCTCGATACCTGAAAAACTGGCAGGAACTGGTAGCCTCACCCGAAGTGGATGCGGTTATATGCGCAGTCCCCCCAGTATTGAATATTGATATCGCCAAGCAATGCAGTAAATATGGAAAACCGTTATTGATCGAAAAACCGCTGTCAGTGAACTCCGTTGACGGTCTTGATATCGTCAATACAATGAAACGTGCAGGGGTACCGTTAACCGTTGGTCAAACGCTGCGTTATAACCCTGTTGTTCAGAAACTGCGTGAAGAACTGCCGAACCAGGGGAAGCTCTATACCGCATATGCCAACCAGCGCCTTGAACCATCCGATATCAAATGGTTGGAAAATCCGCTTGAGGCAGGTGCCGGGATTACCTTTCATATAGCGGTTCATGTTTTTGATGCCCTCCACTATATTACCGGTTTAAAAGTCGTCAGGGTGTCAGCCATGTGTCGAATCTGTAAGACGAAACATCTTGAGGATCTGGCACTTATCCATGTGGAGATGGAAAATGGTGTCGCGGGTATCGTCGATGTGAGTAAACTCAGTACCTCGCGAAGTGGGAGGTACGAGTTTATCTGTGAGAAATCACAGCTTCATGGTGATCAGATTCACGGCTATGTCAATTGTATTTCCGCTAATATCGAGCGGCAGCTGGAAAAATTTCCGCCGGTTCCGACAGTTCTCAGCCTGTTGAGGGCTTGGCAGCAATTTCTCTCCGGCGATGGTCCCAACCCCGTCACCGGTGAAGATGGGCTGTATGCTATCCGGGTCAGCGAGGCAAGCCTTGAATCATCGGAAGACAGCAGGTGGGTGAACGTTTAACAAGGAAGAGAACGTCGTGCTTATCTTTGCTCTCTGAGTTCAATGCAATGGATTGTCCGCATAGCGCGGGCTCCCTGTCAGTGTTTAAACGATCGCTGTCCGGTAAACATCATGGCAATCTGGGGGTCTGCCTCATTGCATGCGTTGATTGTTTCAAAATCACGCATCGATCCTCCTGCCTGCAGTATCGCACTGACGCCCTGTTCTATGCCGACATCGGCGCCATCCCGGAATGGAAAGAAGGCATCGGAGATCATCACAGATCCCGGCAGGCCGGCCCGGTCGGCCTGTACCTGCTGATCAATCTCTTCCTTTTCCTCGACTGTTCTCTTACCGGCAGATACAGCCGGCTCAAGGTCCGCATAGGGCATGCCAAACCGGTCATAACAGAGTATATCAGCATATTTAATATACGCCTTGTGGACCGCTATCTCGGCAACACCGACTCGGTCCTGCTCACCGGTACCGATTCCAACAGTGCAGCCGTCTTTTACGTAAAGTACTGAATTTGACGTTACACCATGCTCGACGGCCCAGCCGAAAATCATGTCATCGATTTCTCTGTCGGTCGGTGGTCGCTGGCACCGATACTCTTTATTCTGCCAGGTTGAAACAGCAGGGTGAAGGTCATTGATTGACCTGATTGAATTAACTGCCGACTGCTGAACTATAATCCCCCCGTCGATTAAACTCTTAAAGTCAACAAATCGATGCCTTTCAAATTCAGCCAGTCGGTCAATACGGGCGATTTTGACGACCCTGAGGTTCTTCCGCTGTTGGATTATTTCAAGGCTTCCTTCTTCAAATTCAGGAGCGCAGACAACTTCAAGATAATTCTCGGCGAGTAGCGTTGCGGTTTCTTTGTCGCACGGGCGGCTCATCACCACAGCTCCGCCAAATGCCGCAATTCTATCACAGCGGTTTGCCCGGTCAAACGCCTCGGCAAGAGTGGTGCCGCAGGCAGCCCCGCAGGGATTATTATGTTTCAGGATGACTGCTGCCGGCCTGTCAACCAGATATTTCAGAATATTGAGCCCGTTATCGATATCGGTCAGGTTGATCTTTCCCGGGTGTTTACCAACCTGCAGCATATCTTCAACAGCAATCGACGAGACAAGGCCATTTCCCGGATTGATGAATGAACATTCTCCAAGGACCAGGTTTCCATTAACCAGTTCATAAAGAGCGGCTTCCTGATCCGGATTTTCCCCATATCGAATGCCACGTTCATCAACGCTTCCGTCTTCCTGGGTTATTTTCCAGGTTCGTTTGCGATAGATGAGCTTCTGCTCCCCGAATGAAATGCTCATTTCATGGGGGAAGTGATCGCCAAGGATTGTCGAGTACATTTTCTTTAAGTCACTCATGGAAGGCCTCTTTAATGGGATAACTGGATTTTGTGGGTGTAAGGTCTGGTTCAGGTGATCCGGCAGTTCTGGAGAATGACTTGAGAACCAGCCTTGACCATTTCTGCCCAGTTTTTTCCTGGTAATAGTGCCATAGTAATCATCTGCCAATTGGTTGCAAAGCTTTAAACAGCTGCGCAAGCTACTCTTTTTTCAGCATCCTGGACAGTGGGGGGATGACAGTGTCATCTGGAACGGTACCGTCACAAATGACGCTGTTGGCTCCAATTTTTACATTATCACCAATGGTGCCGTTGTTAATATACACACCCGGTTCTATCATAGTATCGCTGCCGATGACCGATATCCCCGCTATGGTGATTCGCTCGGTGAGCGTACTATTGGGCGATACGACCGCCGTTGGTGCAACCGATATGGTTGCCGGGTTGTGCATCGATATTCCAGAGGACATGAGTTCACAGTTGCGCCTGGACTGGAGTTCGAGATGTGCTTTAGACAACTCAACACGTGAATTTACCCCGAGAACATGATCAGGAATGGGATGCTCGTATTTCTTTACGCTGAAACCATTGCCAACTGCAATTGCGACAATATCGGTGAGGTACATTTCACCCTGGCTGTTATCGGTGGTAACCTGTTTGAGCGCCATGAACAGGAACTCTTTTTCAACGCAATAGATGCCGGCATTGACCTCTTTAATCCTGCGCTGTTCGTCCGTGGCGTCCTTTTCTTCAACAACTTCCAGCACACTGCCCGTATCATCAGTGATAATCCTGCCATAATTTGTCGGATTATCCAGGGACGTCGTGATAATAGTGAGTGGCGAGTCTGCCGAGGTGTGGACAGAGAGCATTTCACTCAGGTGTTGGGTCAGCAGTAAGGGCGAGTCTCCGCAGAGAATCAGGACAGTGCCGTGAAAGTCGCTGAGTGTCTCTTCGGCACAGAGCACAGCATGACCGGTACCGTTTTGCTCTTTCTGTTCCACACAGGTAAGGTTGAAGTGGGTGAGTGCCTGTTCCACGGCCTCTTTCTGGTGGCCGACCATGACAATCGATTGGTCAGCTTCCAGTGGCCCGACAGCCTTGACAACATGGTGGATCATGGGCTCAAAAAAGACTTCATGAAGAACCTTGGCCCTGTCAGATTTCATTCGGGTACCCTTGCCGGCAGCAAGGATGACGGTGGCCAAAGATGATTGTGTTTTCATTGCTCTGCCTTCTTTAACTGAAACGAGTTTTAACGAAGTTATCTGTTATGAAGGAGGAAACTATCGTGTCGAAACCGTTATGTCAACCAGCTTTGCTGATCTCTTAATTTTCTGCGCTATCCTTTTACCGATCCAGCCAGCAGTCCCCTGATGAAGTAGCGGCCAAGCAGGATATAGATAAGAAGAACAGGCAGTGCCGCCAATATTGAGCCAGCCATCGGCAGATTCCAGCTTACTGCCTGGCCCCCGGCCAGTTGAGCAAGACCCACGGTAATCGGGTTTGATGTGTGCCTGGTGAGACAGATTCCCCAGAGAAACTCATTCCAGATCTGGGTGAACTGCCAGAGGCTGGTTACAACAAATCCGGGAATAGAGAGCGGGAATATAATTCTGGTATAGATTGAGAAAAACCCGGCACCATCGAGCGTTGCCGACTCCATCAGTGAATCTGGAATCTGGGCATAGAAATTTCTGAAAATCAAAGAGGTGATCGGTAAACCATAGACCACGTGGGCCAGGATGAGTCCGGGAAGTCCGCCATAAAGGTTTATTGCCCGAAGGGTCTGAAACAGTGGTATCAGGATAACCTGATAGGGTATAAACATTCCAAATAGAAAGAGCGTGAAGACGATTTCACTGCCGGGAAATTTCCATTTTGAAAACACGTAACCATTGAGTGAGCCAAGAACCGTCGAGAGCAGGGTGGCACTGACAGCGAGAATGACTGAGTTGATAATGTTAGGTTTTAAAAGAGCAATGGCGTCAGCGAAGCTGCCGTAATTAACGGTTGGTGGCAGATCCCAGGACTGTGGCAGGCTTATGTCGCCGGGAAATTTCAGCGAGGTAACCAGGGTCAGATAGGCGGGCAGCAGATAGACCGCAGCAAGCAGCAGCAAGCCCCCGTAGAGAGCAAAAGTACCGATCGAGATACGAGGTTTCATTACTTTGTTCTCCGTTGTCTGTAGCTGCTGATCAGGTAGGGGATAATGAATGTTGCCGCAATGAGAAAAAGAATGATAGCGATCGCTGCACCACGTGAAAAGTCGTTTGCCCTGAAGGTTGTCAGGTACATATTCAAGGCCGGATGGCCAGTTTCCCCATTGTCTGGTCCGGTCATAGCGAAAATCAGGTCAAACATCTTGAGTGAAATGTGAGAGAGGATAATCACCGCACTGATGGTGATCGGTTTCACCAGTGGCAGGGCAATATGACGGTAATATCCGGCATTGCTTGCACCATCGAGCATTGAGGCATCACGCAGGTCCTGTGAAATACCTGTAAAACCAGCAAGATAAAGAGCCATCGTGTAGCCGGAATATTGCCAAATCGTTGCTAGAATAATCCCGAAGGTCGCCAGGTTGAAGCCGTGAATTTCTTCCATGAACAAGGCCTTGGGAAGAATATCTCCTGCCAGCCAGCCAGTTGCGCCGACAATTACTCCAGGCAACAGATAACGTTTTACCGCTTTCTGCGGGACCTGCCTCAGGAGCCAGAGTCCGCAGAGGATGAGGATGAATGAGATGATATAGAAAGCTACCTGGAGCAGGTTCTGCCAGTTAAACTCAAGAATTGCTCCGGTACTGGAAAGCCACCTGAAATGCAGGGGTTCAAAACCGACAAAGGTGGGGAGGATATTGACCCCGCCCTGAGGAGAGAGCATCCAGCGCCAGATTGTTCCGGAGACGATAAATGAAAGTGACATCGGGTAGAGGAAAACCGTGCGAAAGAAGGCTTCACCTCGTGGTTTGTTATCAAGCAGGATGGCAATGAATAACCCCATGCCAACAGCACCACACAACAGCATAACCGAATAGAATACCGCATTTACCAGATCCTGCCTGAATCCCCCGCCGAGGAACCCGGTAAACAGATCCTTGTAGTTGATAAATCCGGCAAAATTTTTCACCGGATGTTCGGCAAGTGCTCCGACGCCGCCCCAATCGGTTAATGAAATCCAGAAGGTATTGCCGATGAATCCATAAACAAAGATCCCAATCAAGATGATTGAAGGCAGAAGGGTTAAAAATGCTTTTACTCTATCAATATTGGGCATCAGCTTTCCTGTCAGCACCAGGTCAGATAACCTGACCCGGTGCTCTGTTCAGCCTGTTTTACATGCTGATTTTATTTTTTACAGCTATTTGCTGGGCAGCATTTGCTGCGGCAGCGGCATTGCGCGACTTCAGGAACATTTCCATAACCGCGGCAAAATCGTTCATAAAGCCTTCATTTGCGGTAACGCCATGCGCCAGAGACCCGACAATACGGTCTTTACCGAAATCAGCGGAGGCTGACTTCGCATAATCATTGTATTTGGACAGATCACTGTCGGTTCGAGCTGAGATTGAACCTTTGAGCGGGTTAAATGCGTCACTGCCTTCTTTACTGCCGAGCAGAGCAAGCCAGGCAATAACATTATCGCGATTTGGTGCTCCCTTTGGCAAGCCAAAGGAGTCAGCCAGGAACATGAAATTGCCGCCGGTACCAAACGTGGCAGCCCAGCCGAAACCCGTGCCGGGGACAAGTTTCTTGGTGGTACTCAGATAACCTGCTGCCCAGTCGCCCATGACGTTAAATGCAGCCCGCCCATCGACAACCATATCCGTCGCCTGTTGCCAGGAGAGAGAAGAGGCGTCGTCATTGGTATACTCCAGAACCTTGCCGAACAATTCCCAGGCCTTCACACCTTCAGGGCTGTCGAATGCAAGTTTGCCAGACCAGAGCGCATCCCAGTTGTCAGGGCCAATGGCTGCCAATGCAACAGATTCCCAGAGATGATTGGCTGTCCAGTTCTGGGCAAGTGCCAGCGGGACAATTCCTTTTTCTTTTAACGCTGGTGCAATTGCAAAGAATTCTTCCCAGCTGGTGGGAGCTTTGACTCCCCATTTCTCAAGATTACCGGGTACATACCAGACAACATTTGAACGATGAATATTGACCGGCATGGACCATATTCCCCCTTCGGTTCCGATCAGTTTTACCAGTCCTTCAGGAAACGCATCCATCAAACCCTGATCTTTAAACAGAAAGGTGAGGTCTTCCATTCGGTCAGCTTTTACCCAGGTACCGATTAATTCCTGTCCTGCATGAACCTGGAAACTGTCCGGTGGCTCGCCGCCGAGCATGCGGGTCTTCAGTACTGCTTTGGCATTAACACCAGAACCGCCGGTGACGGTAGCATTTACCACTTCTACCTTGGGGTTTGCCTTGGTGTAAAGGTCGATCAGGGCCTGCAGGGCTGGCCCTTCATCGCCCGCCCACCAGGAAAAAATTTCGAGCTGACCACTTAAGTCCTTTGCATTGGCGGTGGTTGAACCGCCAACGAGCATGAACATCGCTGCGAAGGCGAAGCATACGGCAAGAAGTTGTCTCTTCATTGTGTCCTCCTGTTGAATGATAGGTTGTTGCAGGAATATAGCGTTCCTGCAATGTCGTTTTCTGCGTTAACGGATCGCTTCCTCTGTTTTCGGATCAAACAGAAGCAGATGATCCAGATCAAGTCCAAGTTCTATTTCCTCTCCCGGGCGAGCCAGGATACGTCCCTGGAGTTCACCGATCATGGTTGTGTTGCCCACGGTGAACTCGAGCAGTGACTGGCTGCCGAGAATCTCTGAGACAACGACAGTTGCGGTGACTCTCCATGGTTCCTGGATCTCCTTGAGATTATTGCCCGCCTTGACTGCGTCAGGACGAATGCCGGCAAGCACCTTCTGGCCATTGTAACAGGAATCAGCAATGGCAACCGGGAAGCAGAGGGTGCCTAAAGAGATAGTGGAACCGGTATCATCAAGCCCGATTTGTGCCGGCATAATATTTATTGGCGGGTTGCCGATAAAGCTTGCTACAAAACGGTTGGCCGGCTTTTCAAAGACTTCAACCGGTGTACCCACCTGTTGGATATAGCCATCTTTGAGAATGACGATTTTATCGGCGAGCGTCATTGCCTCTATCTGGTCATGGGTCACGTAAATCGTTGTTGTTTTCATGTGCAGGTGAAGTTTTTTCAACTCCATCCGCATTTGGGTCCTCAGCTGGGCATCAAGGTTGGAGAGTGGTTCATCAAACAGGAAAACAGATGGTCTTCTGACAATCGCCCGTCCCATGGCTACCCGCTGCCTCTGGCCACCTGAAAGTGCGGCAGGTTTTCTTTCAAGGTAAGGCGTCAGTTCGAGGATCTCTGCTGCTTCACGTACTTTCCTGTCGATCTCTGTCTTGGAATCTTTTGCCATCTTTAGGCTGAATGCCATGTTATCAAAGACCGTCATGTGGGGATAAAGTGCGTAGTTCTGGAAAACCATGGCGACATTGCGGTCTTTTGGTGCGACTCTGTTAATTGGATTACCGTTAATTTGTATCTCACCTTCGCTGACAGATTCAAGTCCGGCAATCATTCTCAGAATCGTTGATTTCCCGCAGCCTGAGGGACCGACAAGAACAATAAATTCATCATCGGCAATCGACAGGTTGGCTCCGTGAACGACGGTTGTCGAGCCAAACTTTTTAACCACATCTAATAATTCAACCTGTGCCATTGAAACTCCGGTTATGTTTGAATTTAATTTCTATCCCGACAATAGTCAGGCTGATTCACGGATTAGCAGTTCCGTTTTTAATACCACCGTCTCTGCTGAACTCATTATGGATGAAGAACCCAGCTTTTTCAACAGAAGAGTGGCTGCGACTTTGCCCATCTCAAATGCCGGTTGACTGACTGTTGTTAACCGTGGCCTGATGAGGGTCGTGTTGGGGTTATTGGAAAACCCGATGAGAGCGATTTCCTCCGGTATCTTAATGCCAGAATCTCTAAAATGCATGTATGCACCGAGTGCTACGGGATCATTGATTGTTATATGGTGCATGATACGTCAAACCTCATCCGTAGGTACATGCCAGCCCTTTTCTGATGGGAGGCTGATACCGGAGCAGTCGGTTTTGATCGGTAACTCAGCGTTGTCGCCAATCACTGATTTCTCCGTTCAGCCGGGGATACACAGTTATGGATCAGATTACAGGAAGATGCACCTGATTGTTGCACCAGTGCAAGATAATCAGTAATGTGTCGCTGCCATTGAGCCCGATGAGGAGAAACCAGAACCAACTCTCCGGTCAACCAGTCATAATGACGATGAGCTATTTTGTCATAATCAGGAGGATTCATGACGAAAAAACCGAATCAATAGGTTATGAAAACGTTGGCGCAAACGTTTGCAGGGTGCAGTCCACTATACTTGCGTGGTCCTCAATCTGTCAATTTATTTATAAGAATATGGTTATCATGCGGTCCTAAATCAACCGGCAATACGTTGAAAATGAGACTGTTAAGGGCTTATAAATAGCTGGATTCATACTTCGCTTTAAATACCTGTTGGAAAAATCAATTTTCAGATCCAAAAAGGCAGCTTACCCGGAAGCTATCGGCGTCTCATTGA
>NODE-589-length-12851-cov-11.5348_pt1 | contig 12851 bp, 10 predicted proteins | sample MGYA00139097_ERZ477577 | MGnify/ENA metagenome assembly ERZ477577 | reverse complement strand
AACGTCCCGCATATTTTATGGTGAAACCCAGAGAGCGTGTGGACATTATTCTTACGTATCTGGTCATCGTTGCAGTAGCATTTACTGCCTCAAAATTCCTAGGATGGTCTACCTACTTTCTCATTCAGCTGCCGGTAGTGTGGTTTGCAGGTGGAGTCGGAGCCTGGGTGTTTTATGTGAACCATCAATTCGAGGGGGGATACTGGGCACACAAGGGTGACTGGAATCCACTGTCTGCCGCCATAAAGGGAAGTTCTTTTCTAAAATTGCCGGCTGTGTTGAACTGGTTTACCAGCAACATCGGTTATCATCACCTTCATCATCTAAATCCAGTAATTCCCAATTACAATCTTAGAGAATGTCTCAACACAGTACCGGCCCTGCAAGAGAAGGATCCAACAACTATCACAAAAATCTTGAATTGCTTCAGTTTGAAATTGTGGGATGAGGATATGCAAAAAATGGTGCCATTTCCTTGATGTTCCAGCATGCGGGTATCACAATTTTCCTTCTATGTGCCATGCTCCTTTACATGGCACAACCGAGTAGTACATTCTGTCTTATAAGCAAGCTTGGCTTTTTCCTAACCCCATTACTTTTGCTATTTCAGCCACTACGCTTACGCAAGTGATACTAACAGCACAGTTAATAACATACTTATCAGTCCTGACAACCGAGGATGCAAGGAGGTAACAATGGGAGATTGCTATAATGAAATCGAAATCAATTCACCAATCACGGAAGTCTGGAAAACCATAAGCAATTTCCATGACATGTCATGGGCTGGAAATGTTATCATTAATGTCAGTAAAGTAGGAGACAAAGAGGGAACTCAAATCGGTGCCAGAAGAGTTCTTAATGGTATAATTTATGAGACATTAAACAACTTTGACCCTGACGAATTTACTTTTTCTTACAGTATTGATCAAGGGGAAGGCCCTATTTCTAGTTTTGTTAGTAATTATAATGTAGTAGTCAATCTTACTTCAATTGAAGGCGGGACACTCGTGGAATGGCGTTCAAGTTTTGAATCTGAAAACGACAATGATACTACAGGCTTTCTTAATCCTATATATACTTCAATGCTTAAAGCCCTCAAAAAGACACTTTCTTGATTTCTCTCCTGCTCCGATAGATCTTTTCCGACGTAACATTCTGGGCAATCTCTTTGGGACTTAAGGAATTTGACTTGATCAAATTTAAAAAGGGTCTAAAAGTACCTGCCATTATTACCTGATCAGCACTTTGGTGAGGAACTTATGGATCTTTGAGCCAAACGGCGGGAAGAATTTGTCCGAGAGGCTGATTTTGCCCTTATGGAACACTGCTTTTTGATTGGAAAATGTCCGGAACCCTTCCTTTCCATGGATTCTACCCATGCCTGAGTTACCAATTCCTCCAAATGGCAGATCTTCCTGGGCTACATGGAACGCGGCCTCGTTGATGCAGACCCCCCCGGAATGGGTGTGCTTCAGCAAACTCTCTTGAAATTCCTCACTAAAGCTGTTGATGTAAAGTGCCAGGGGGCGGGGCCGTTCCTGGATGTAGCTGATTACTGTCTCAAGGTCGGTGTACGTTAGGATTGGCAATAGCGGGCCGAAAATCTCTTCCTGCATAATCGTCATATCTTCCGTGACAGACGTTAGAAGGTGCAGTGGCATCTTTCGCAGCCGATCCTGAGTAACTTCGTCAATCTCGGCAAGTGCCGTGATCTCTGCACCTTTAGATCGCGCGTCGTCCAAATAACCGAGCAGCCTTCTATACTGTCTTTCGTTGAGAATGCTTGTCCAATCGTGGTTGTTTGCAAAGTCTGGATACATCATGTTGAAACGTTTTTGGATCTCGTCTTTGAGTTCTTCCACCCTATTTTCTGGGCAGAACACATAGTCGGGAGCAACGCATGTCTGCCCCGCATTAATAGTCTTACCCAAAATGAACCGTGTGACCGCAGTCTCGATCTTAATCTCATTATCGATAACGAGTGGGCACTTGCCGCCAAGCTCCAGAGTGACTGGCGTCAGGTTTGCTGCAGCTGCCCTCATGACGAGCTTGCCCACATTGGGCGATCCGGTTACCAAGATATGGTCGAAAGGCAGCGCCGTAAAAGCTTCAGCAACTTCAATTTCCCCTTCAATGAAGGCCAGCTTCGTCTCATCAAAGAACTCAGCTACAGCTCGGCGTGACACCTGATTGGTGCTGGGTACGAATTCAGAGCCTTTAATTAGGCAACGACACCCTGCCGCAAGTATCCATGCGAGATGCTCGAATGACTCAAAGATTGGGTAGTTCCAGCAGCCCAGTAGTCCGACGACTCCGACCGGCTGATACAAGACATAATTTTCAGCTGGTTTATAGACGAGTTCCACTTTCCTCAGTGACGGTTCCATCCATCCTTTAAGCTCGCGTAGACAATATTTGATTCCTTTTATAGTGGTCAGAAAATCGCCGATCCTGGAGTCACCATCCGAGCGAAAGCCAAAGTCATCGCTCATCGCCCTAAGGAGTTCGGCCTGGTACTTCAGGACCATTTCCTTCAACTTTTCCAGATCCGCACGGCGCTCATCATAATTCGGGTAAGGATGCTGGTTGAAAGCGTCCTTCTGTAGCAGGAATATTCGCTTTAGTTCAGTAATATTTTGAGCTTCATCTGTAGATATGGTCATGCCTTCGGCTCCCCAGTCATGGCTGCATTACATTTACTTCTAAGGCGGCCCAGCAAATGCACCTCCCTCACCACCAGCCTGTGCCGCTACCGTTGCCTGTCCACTCATCTTCCGGATAAATAGTTTTTGGCCACAGCCTCATAGACAGGTTTGATAGTGGTCTGATTATTTTTACCAATATTGATATCTCCTAATCTAAGTTTGCTTGTTCTAATCTATTATATCGGTCTCATTGCATTAAAAATAACTCACAGCCGTTAGTAGACGCCTGGCGGATCAAGTTTTGCGTTAGAGGGATGGTCTGCAAGTCATAGAACCTTATTTGAGTAGCTCTTCTAAACTAATATGCCGACCCTGATACTTCTGATGTAAATTTAAGATCGCGTCACCAGCCTGTCGGGCCCAATCCTCTGGCACCTGGTAAGCAGCAGCGGCATCAACACCGATGCTCTTGCTCAGCATAGGAGTATTTATTAATCCTGGGTACAAGGCCACAGCAATCACATCTGCAGGCAGTTCCTTTCCAATTAGAGAAATGACCTTCTCTACTGCGGTCTTACATATGGCGTATAAACTGAGACCCTCAAGCGGATACCCCGCCGGATTGGAAGCCATTGTAACAAACCGTCCATAACCTTGTTTCTTCATTTGAGGGATTACGGATCGCATTAAATTGATAAGCCCAATGACATTAATATCGATCATTGATGTTGTCTCATCGGCACTATATTCCCAAATCATTCTGCCAGAAGTAAGAGTTCCAGCACAATTAACGCATAAATCAATATGATCGTTTTTTGAAATCACCTTGGCCAGCCATGCACTCAGCTGTACATAGTCTGTCAGGTCGACTGAAGCGTAGTGCAACGACTCGATGTTTATATATTGGGATCTTCCGCAACCAATTACACAGTGTCCCTGATTCAGATATTCTTGGGCTAAGGCCTTTCCTAATCCACCGCTTGCTCCGGTGATCAGAATATTTTTTTTCATGTCTAAGACCTGTTTATATGGAGTATTTTGACCTGTTCTGGAACAAACACGAAACAGGTAAAAGATAACGAGTATATCACCCTAGCAGAATATATATCGGACTTACATATTGGCTATTTTAAAAGAACAATAGATTCTGATTTAAAGGCGAACTAATCGGCACCCCATCAGAGGGAAAATATAAGTATATGCATGGTGTCAGGCGGACCTTCCTCCATTTAGATTATACAATCTTAATGGGCTTGATTGGATTAGAGAGCAAAGGCTGCCAGTGGAAATTATTTGAACTTAAAATCGTCTGATGCGTTGAATTTGTATTGGCCAACACAGATTTACAGCAGCTGTTTAATCAAATAGGTGCAGAACCGATGAGCATGACTTCGTCTGAGTTTACAAAATTCGTATCCGGTGAGATGGAATCGATGAAACGTCTTGCGAAAGAGGCTGGGATAGAGCAGGAATAGCCAATCCAGAGTCTATTATACTCTTCTTGCCAATTAACAAGCTGGCCGAAACCTCTGTATGGAACCTTTATACCATCAAGGTCTATATTTACTGCTATTGACTTTCTCTTCTGATTCTTTATTTGCGTGAAAAAATAGTAGTCGTTTCGGTTAAACTTCACTTTTCTCTATGCTACTTTGTAGTATATTTTCTTTGATTATTATCAGTCCGTTCTTAATCTTTTTCTAATTAAACTCCTACAATGAGGCAGGAGGAGAGGGACTCTCTCAATCTGCATTCTTCGCCATAGTAGCCTATTTTGCCAAGCTTACTAGTCTGGGGCTTGAGCAAATAACTAACCCTGGAGTTCATTTCATTTGCACTCTTTAAAGATGAGAAAAAGATGCTAACTGGGCTCCGGATGAGAAAACGAAAGGGTATTAATTTCAACTATCGGAGGATTAGACATGTCAATTGGTCATACCATCATAGGATCAGGTCAAGATAAAGTTCTCGTGTTACACGGCTGGTTCGGAGATTATGCCGTCTGGGAGCCAACATTCCCCTCTCTTGATAAAGAGACGTTCACCTATGTGTTTATGGATTATCGAGGATATGGAAAATCTATAGAGTTTAAGGGTGAGTATACCATGCGGGAAATTGCCGGAGACGCGATAAGTCTAACAAACGACCTGAACATAGAGCGTTTTCATGTGATTGGACATTCAATGGGTGGGATGGCGATGCAGAGACTTATCCTCGATATCGATGATCCCAAACGTGTCAAAAGTGCGGTCGGTATAGATCCTGTTCCGGCCTGCGGTGCCCAACTTGATGATGAATCCTGGTCACTATTTGAAGGTGCCATCAAAAGCGATAGTAACAGGTACAACATATTGGATTTTACAACTGGAAACCGGAACTCCGCTAGCTGGCTTAATTACATGGTTGAAAGGTCACATGCCTCGACAACTGTAAATGCTTATGCCGGTTACCTAAATGCCTGGGACAAAGAGAATTTTGCCAGCGAGGTAGAAGGGTTGGAAACACCGACACTGGTCTGCCTTGGAGAACATGATTTAGCCTTCAATAAGGAGGCAATGGAGGGAACCTACCTTAAGTGGCTGCCAAACTCGCGTCTCGAATTTATAGCCAACTCTGGTCACTATCCAATGCAGGAAGCTCCGGTTAATTTGATCACAGTGATTGAATCATTTATGAAAGAAAATAGTTAATTATTTAGGTGTATTGAAGATGACTCAAAATTTGGCAGATTGGCTTGAGTCTGAAGGGTTTGGCGTCTACCAATCTGTATTCAAGGAACACGAGATTGACTTTGATATTCTGTCTGATCTTACTGAGTCAGACTTGGCTGAAATGGGTATGCCCATTGGTGCTCGAAAACGGATGATCAGAGCGATAGAGACCTACCTAGGAATCAAAAAAACAGATCCTCCAAAATCTGAAGCCTCGGAAGTAAGTCAAGATCTTACCGCAATAGATAGCAGTAAAACGGCGGAAAATCGCCACATGTCCATCATGTTTTGTGATTTGGTTGGGTCTACCGCACTGTCTGAGACACTTGACGCGGAAGACCTACGCGAAATCATCTCCATGTTTCGAGATACCTGTGCCCAAGTAATAAAAAAGTACGATGGCTATCTTGCCAATTATCTCGGCGATGGGATTTTGATCTATTTTGGCTATCCTACTGCTCGTGAAAATGACGCCGAAAGGGCTGTGCGTGCTGGAATGGAGATGATTTCGGCTGTTGACGAACTCGAGGTGCCCGGGTCGATAGAGCTTAAGATACGACTTGGCGTTGCTACTGGCTATGTTGTTGCCGGCGACCTGATAGGCTCTTCGGCATCCGAGTCACTTTCCGTTTTAGGTGATATACCTAACCTTGCCGCACGTCTGCAGTCTGAAGCAGATCCTAATCGTATGGTTGTTAGCGAAGGCACTCATCGTTTGCTGGAAAATATTTTCACTTTTGAACTCAGAGGTGAGAAAACACTGAAAGGCATCTCTAAGCCTGTAACAATATGGCAGGTAGTTGGTGAAAATAGTGCCTATAAAACCAGCGGCTTTGTAGCATCTCTCGATCTTACGGAATTGATTGGCCGCGCTGAAATCATGTCGGTGTTTTCCAATTGCTGGGATCGTGCCTGCAAAGGCGAAGCAGAGGTTGTACTGCTTGCATCAGACCCTGGTGTCGGCAAATCACGAATACTTCACGAGTTTTATGACACTCTTAAGGGCACAGAACTCTCCATCGCTTTCTGGTTTTGCTCATCTTTTGATTCGTCCAGTCCATTTCATCCAGTAATACAATTTCTGGAAAAATTAGCTGGAATGGAGACTAACGATGACATAACCACTCGTACCGATAAGCTCCATCAGTGTTTGACAGAGTTGGAAATAACTGACAATGAGTCAATAACTCTCGCTCTAGAGTTTCTCGGTATACCACCTGGTCCGCACTACAAGCCACTTGCCATTTCATCCCAGAAAAAAAGAGGGCGAACATTTGAACTAATTCTCGGTATTTTGAAACAGTTATCAGTGGAAAAACCTCTCTTTGTCGCAGTGGAAGATGTGCAGTGGGCTGATCCTTCTACTTTGGAATTGCTAGATCAGATGATCAGTCGCTTTCGTGATCAAAGGATTTTACTGATCATTAGCTATCGATCTGAATTTATCCCACCCTGGGCCGGTCAATCGAATATATCCCAATACACTCTGAACCATTTTAATAGGGAAGAGAGTACTAAAATGGTGGCGGCAGTTGCTGATTATCATGAACTGCCGGCCAAACTTCTAGATATGATCCTTGAAAGAACTGATGGCATTCCACTCTTTATCGAAGAGCTAACCAAAAGCATCCTCGATTTAAACCTGTTGGAAAGAGATGGTAACCGCTATATAGCCAACAAACAGTTTAATAGCCTGACTATACCTGAGTCATTGCATGACTCGCTTTTGGCTCGTCTGGACACCTTGGGTACGGCTAAAGAACTTGCTCAAATAGGTGCCGCTTATGGACGTCAGTTCCCTCATGAGCTCATAGCGAAAATTACTAGTTTACACAGGACATCATTTGAAGACTCAATGACAATGCTTGAGAGTTCAGGCCTGGTATCGCGGCATGGATTTGGAGAGGATGCAGTATATGAGTTTAAAAGTGGCCTGATTCGTGATGCAGCGTATCAGAGTCTACTACAAAAGCACAAACAGGAGCTGCATGCCGCAATCGCCAAGGCTCTAGAGAGTAATTTTTCCGGATTATGGGAAGGACAATCTGAAATAATTGCCCGTCACTTTTCGAAAGCTCTTTTACACGGCAAAGCAGTTGCATATTGGCAACAGGCGGCAGAAAAGGCTTTAGCACACTCAGCTTATCATGAGACCATTGCTCACGTTGAAGAAGGATTACAAAATGCTGAAGAGTTGAGCGATGAAGATAAACACAAAAAAGCAGAACTAGGGTTGCAACTTACCTTGGGGCCAGCTCTCATGACGATTCACGGTTTTGCCTCACCAGGTGTGAATGATGCTTATACACGCGCAACCGAGTTGGCGAAAAGTCTGGGTGATCATGCACGGCTATTCACCGCGACTTGGGGAAAATGGCTTGCTCAACAGCAGGCCGGCAACATGCAAATTGCTCAGGTACTTGCTGATGAAGTGTTGAGTCTGGCGGAAGAGTTGGATGAGCTGGAGTTTCGTTTGCAAGCCCATCACGCGATTTGGACGACCGCCTATCGACAGGGAAATTTTGTAAAGTGTTTAAAGCATGCAAAGCAAGGGGTAGAACTGTTTGTACCAGAAATACATGGCAGTCAATCATCTTCCTATGGTGGCCACGACGCAGGAACTTGTGCCAACAACCATGCCGCGCTTTCATCTTGGTTCCTTGGTGAAAACAAGCGAGCAGAAATATTTATCGATGGAGCCATTAAGATCTCCGATGAGTTGGCACAACCCTTTTCACAGGCACTGGCGCGACTATTTGCCGCACAATTGTACCGATACATGGACAATCCCGAAATGGTAACCCATTTTGCCGATGCGGCCTTGGTGATTACTCGGGAGAATGGTTTCGGACAACTGTCAGCGCAAGCTGAACTGTTACGTGGTTGGGCCGTTGCATTGCAGTCTAATGCAAAAGAAGGCATAAAGGTGATGGAGCATGCACTGGAAAAATTTGTTGCAACTGGTGCAGGTGGGCGACGTGGGAGTTTTCTACCCATACTTGCTGATATACAGATACGACAGTCAGATTTCACAAGTGCTCTTAAAACATTGGAAAATGCACATGCAATTAGTACAGACAGTGGTGAACGCACTGCAGAAAGTGAAATCTTATACCTTACAGGACTTGCACTATACAAGTGCGGCGCAGAGAAGAGAAAAATTAAGCAGACCTTGAATAAGGCTCATGAAATATCTCAGGCTGACGGCGCAAAAGTTATTGAGGAGCGCGTATTAGCTCTAACTGAAATGGTGTAAGGGGGTTCAATCAGGTGAGAGAACAATGAATACCTTTGTGTTAGTTCATGGTGCGTGGCATGGCGGATGGAGTTGGCGGTGGGTTCGAGAGCACCTCGAAAGTCATGGGCACAGAGTGTTTACCCCGACTATGCCCGGCGTTGGAGAAAGGGCAAACCTGATATCCACAAATATCACACTAGATACCGTCATTAGCGACGTAATAGCTGTGCTCAAAGATAAAGACCTTTTCGATGTTGTTTTGGTGGGTCACAGTTTTGCAGGGCCAGTTATTACAGGCGTGGCTGATCGAATTTCATCTCGCATTAAGCAGTTGATCTATTTGGATGCGGCCATATTAGAAAATGGCGAAAGCATGAATTCATGTATTCTGCCAGAAATTGTTATAGAACGCCAAAGGTTGGCAGATGAATCTAGTGGCGGGCTTTCTTACCCAATACCATCTGCGGAGAAATTAGGTATTATTGAACCCCAGTTGTGGAATTACATAAAACCTTACCTCACTCCACATCCAACCTCCACTTACAGCTCGAAATTAACCTTGAAGAGTAAGCCCGGTGATGAATTCCCGTGCACTTATATTGTTTGTACTGATCCCTTTTATGAACCACTGGCATGGGCGCGTAAACGTGCGATAAAATATAGTTGGCCAATTATTGAAATAGCAACGGGACACGATGCTATGATCAGCTTACCTGAAGAAACCGCCCGGGTTTTTATGGAAATTGTCGGCTGAACTAAGATTTGCTCTACTTAGATCTACGCCCTGTTCAGTGGGGAGGTAACTAAGATTCTTCCTGACAATATGCCCGAGCTGGAAATCGGCTCCCAAAAGAGGTGTTCATTGGCAAGATTGACCTATCAGGAAAATGCACCAAAAGGATATTAGAAACTCCGCGTAAAAAAATCGCTGATATAAATGGTTCTATTTATAGTTCCTGCCAAAATCAATCTTAAGTTTACGCATTTTGTTGCGTAGAGTACTCGGATTCATTCCAAGCATGGCTGCTGCCCCTTTAGAACCGCTTATCTTGCCACTTGCTAGGGACAGGGCATAGCGAATATGATTTGCCACTACGTCATCAAGCCTGGATACTTCCGCAGAAAGTGCCGTATTTGTCATTTTACCAGCTGGTGTTCCATGCAATAACTCAGCAAAATCAAGAGGCCCTGAAGGATTGAGAATAAGTGCGCGCTCAATAATGTTTTCCAATTCTCTGACATTCCCTGGCCAGTGATATTCGAGAAGATGATTGATGGCCCCCTTTAACAGAGTTGGAGTGTCGGGCAGCTTCAACTCTTTGGATTTGTGACTCAGAAAATGCTGGATCAATGCAGGGATATCAGTCGTTCGTTCTCGAAGTGGTGGGATGGTCAACGGAAATACATTCAGGCGAAACCACAAGTCCTCCCGAAATAGATTTTCTTTGATCATGTTCTCCAAATTTCTGTGTGTAGCGGCAATGATGCGAATATCCACCGGTATGGTTTCTACGCCTCCCACTCGCTCGATCTCTCTTTTCTGAATAACGGATAGCAGTCGTATCTGAGCTTGCGGGGGTAATTCCCCTATTTCATCCAAAAAGATGGTGCCGCCGCTGGCCCGTTCAAAACGCCCCCGCTTTTTCATGAGGGCGCCAGTAAATGCCCCTTTCTCGTGACCGAACAATTCACTGTCGATCAGAGTTTCTGGAATGGCCCCACAATTGACGGATATAAACGGCCTCTTGCTTCGCGGTGAAGCGTAATGGATGTATTGGGCCATCACATCCTTACCTGTGCCTGTTTCCCCGAGCAACAGAACCGGGCTGTCCAAAGCTGCTACCTGGCGAGCCTTTGTCATCACCGGCTTTAGCCCAAAGTTGGCACCGACGACCTCGTCTCCGGACATGCGGCGCAGCTCTCCTTGTAAGTATCGGTTGTCGTCTGCAAGCAAGTCCTTGAGCTTGATTACTTCCCTGTGCTTCAGGGCGTTGGACAAAGCAATAGAGAAGGGTTCGCGCAGCAATGCGAGCGATTCAGCATGGTCCTGGCGTAACCGCTTTTCTCCTTGGGATATGATCGCTAACGAACCCAGCATTTGTGATCCGGATTCGAGAATCAAAACGATAAGCGAACTCGCTGATATTTTATGGAATCTGAGAAGTTCGTCGGCGATCTTCTCTGAGTGCGGGTCCTCGAGCAGGTAGGCCTTAGGCCCCCTTAACAGCGTATGCTCCGCCTCGGCCTGCGCTTCGTGAGAAAGAGGTGTTAGCATGTCCATCTCTTCACCACCTTCAGCACTTGCCATGGCGATGGTGCGCATTGACCCATATGCTGCATCGACATACTCGAGATACATGATATCCGCCGGCATGACCTCGCTCAGGAAACGCCGAATGGAGAACAGCGCCTCAGCGATGTCGAGGCTCCCACATAATCTCAGTGTGGCTTCACGAAAGAAAACATTTCTGTCCATGGGCTGCCCTCAAAATTAAAAGTGTCATATGAGGCACACTTACGATTTTTCGTCTTATTTGACAACACAATTCGCCTTATAAGACACATTTTGCAGGAATTTGTTTTTAAGCACATGATTTTATTACACTTAATAGTTGGCATGATTCTGGCTATCTATTTGCCAATACTGAAACCAATAATCCCAAGGAGCAACTGTGCGAATGCTGGAAATGATCATTCTTCGAGTAGCTGAAAACAACAGGGAAGGCGTTGAATCCCTCATGGAGGAGTTCACCATCGAAATGAGCAGAGAGCCGCATGAGGTGGAGATGTCTTTATACCGGCACGCCGCTCTCACCACCGACGTATGCATTATGCTGAAAAGCAAGGCTGGACCGCAAGCCAGAAACGCAACTCGCGTGGGATTACGCTTGGCAGCTTCACTAAAATCGATTGGCTTGGTCGATCACACGTGTTGGGTCGAGTGGATTACGCGTGGTCACCCCGAAAATAGTAGTTGAAGAGAAAAATCAACAACACCGGAGAGCGAAATGAACGTACTTATCATCAGCGGAAGCCCCAGAAAAAAAGGAACAACCTCGATCATTGCCAAGGCCTTTGCCAGAGCGGCTGCAGAAAGCGGCGCCGATGTGCGTACCCACACACTCAATGACATGCGAGATATTCGTGGCTGCCAGTCCTGTACCAAGTGTTTTGAAGCCGGACACTGCGTCGTCAAAGACGACTTCACCCAGGTGCTCGAAGATCACCACTGGGCCGACGTCATCGTCTGGGCCACGCCGGTTTATGTAGACGACATGAGTGGCATCCTCAAGCTGTTCACAGACCGGATGCTGTTCAGCAACGTGAAACCAGAATTTTATCAGGACTTCGACAACCCTGTATATGGACGCCTTGCAGCTGGCAAGCAGTTTGTTCTGATCCAGACTCAGGCTGCACCCGCTGACGTATACAGAGCTCTTTATGAGAAATGTATTGTCATCATGCGTGACACCGGAGTTCAAGACTGCCACTGGCTGCAATGTACCGGTCTATGGATCGATGAGAATGCTATGGAGGGTCAATCGGAACGACTCCAAAACTATGAGCACAATGCCCGGGAACTCGCCCAAGAGATCTGCGGTTAATGATGTTGTTAGAACCAAATAAGTGATTTCAAAGCGTTAGGTAATCGAGGGGGGAAACAATGAATGATTTCTATATCGAGTATATGATCAAGGCCCAGATGAGAGAGGAGGTGGAAAAATGCCGCAGACAACGTTTACTGAAACAGGAAGCAGCACCCGAACTTCGCGAGAGAATACTGGAGTCGGCGCGTATCTATTTTCGCCGATTCGGGTTTGAAATTACCAGGGTTGTAAGTATATGCAGAGACCTCGGCATCAGCAGGAGGACGTTCCATCGCTATTTCAGTACGCTGGAAGAGGTGCTCGGAAGAAGCAAGGGTCATGGAGAACGAGACGTGGAAACAAATCACTACCTGACTCAGTGAAAATTGGGGTTCACACAAGGATCTGCAGCTGTTCGGGCTCGATGGGTGAGTCCTACCGGGGTGCCGCTGCTGCGTTAATCGAACTGATTAAAACCTTTCTCAGCATGGGTCTGGAAGGCACAAGCATCACGCAACAAGAAAACCGTATGGCACCAGCACAATCGCCGGTGCCATTGCTAAAGAAGCTTCTGAGAATGGAGCCATAGTGCGTAAGCACTATCTCAACACACACTTATAATTTTAGTTATGGAAGTTTTACTTATTTTTATTCCAATCACGTTCTTTGT
>NODE-588-length-12858-cov-5.69781_pt1 | contig 12858 bp, 12 predicted proteins | sample MGYA00139097_ERZ477577 | MGnify/ENA metagenome assembly ERZ477577 | reverse complement strand
TGATTTTAGCTTCAAATAAGTTAATTTTGCAGGATATGACTAGAAAAGTAAGTGTTATTGGTTCCGGTTTTGCCTCAATTTCTGCGGCCTGCTATTTGGCTAACAATGGGTATGAGGTAAATGTGTATGAAAAGAATGATCAATTGGGTGGTAGAGCCAGGCAATTTGTTCAAGACGGCTTCAAGTTCGATATGGGTCCTACCTGGTATTGGATGCCCGATGTTTTTGAACGTTTTTTTGCTGATTTTGGTAAGAAACCTTCGGATTATTATCAATTAGAGCGATTGGGACCTGCCTATAGGGTCTATTTTGGTAAGGAGGATTATATGGATATTTCCGATGATTTAAATGAGATCAAAGCGACTTTTGAGCAAGTGGAGCCGAATGCTTCGAAGTCTTTGACTGAGTTTTTGAAGAAAGCAGAAAAAAATTATGAGGTAGCGATTAAAGATCTGGTTTATAAACCAGGTTTGAGCCCTTTTGAATTGGTATCAAAAGATACCATACTTGAGGTTCCTCAATTTATAAGTACGATTCACGATGTAGCAAAAAAGAAGTTCAAGAGCCCAAGATTAAGACAAATTATCGAGTTTCCTGTTTTGTTTTTGGGTGCTAAACCTTCCATGACCCCTTCGTTTTACAGTTTTATGAATTATGCAGATCTAGCTTTGGGAACATGGTATCCTTCCGGAGGTATGAAGTCGGTGGTTGATGGAATGATCAAATTGGCAGAAGAATTGGGTGTTATCTTTCACACAAATGCCAATGTGTCAAAAATAACGACAGGAAAAGATAGAAGAGTCAGCAGTATGACGATTAACGGAATGGACCAACCTGTTGATATGCTTGTTTCAGGAGCAGACTATGCCCACACAGAAAGCTTGTTGGTGAAGGAAGACAGGGTATACAGCAAAGCCTATTGGAATAAAAAAGTAATGGCTCCGTCTTCACTACTTTTTTATGTGGGCCTGGACAAAAAAGTCGAACGTTTATTGCACCATACTTTGTTTTTTGATGTCTCTTTTGATGATCATGCCAAAGCGATCTATGATGATCCAAGTTGGCCCGAAAAACCGTTGTTCTATGCAAGTTTTCCAAGTATTACAGATAGCGCTGTTGCACCCGAAGGAAAGGAAGCTGCAATTTTTTTAATACCTTTGGCTCCAGATCTTGAAGATACTGAGGCGCTGAGGGAGCAATACTTTGATATTATCATCAACAGACTGGAGAAATTAACCAGTCAGGAAATCAGATCATCTATATTGTTTAAAGAGTCATATTGTGTTCAGGATTTTAAGGATGATTACAATTCTTTTAAAGGGAATGCTTATGGAATGGCAAATACTTTGATGCAAACGGCATTTTTAAGACCTAAACTAAAAAGTAAAAAAATTAAAAACTTATATTTCACAGGGCAACTAACGGTTCCAGGACCAGGTGTTCCGCCTTCTCTGATCTCGGGAAAACTAGTATCAGATCTACTAACTAAAGACAATTAACATGAAAGAATTATTCGACAAGCTATCTTATCAATGCTCGCACAACGTGACTAGCATGTATAGTACTTCCTTTTCCCTTGCGGTTAAAATGTTATCACCTAAAATTCAAAAAGATATTTACGCTATTTATGGTTTTGTGAGGTTTGCTGATGAGATTGTTGATACTTTTCATGACTATGATAAGGAAGTTTTATTGGATGAGTTTGAAAAGGATCTGTATAAGGCTATCGATAGAGGAATTAGTCTGAATCCAATCCTCAATTCATTTCAGGAAGTTGTTAATAAGAACCATATAGAGTTGGATTTGATAGATCATTTTATGAAAAGCATGCGTGCTGACTTGTCTAAAACCGAGTACCAAAGTATAAAGGAATATGAAGATTATATATATGGATCAGCAGATGTGGTAGGATTGATGTGTCTTAAGGTTTTCGTTCAGGGTGATCAAAAGCGATTTGATGAATTGAAAGAACCTGCAATGAAGTTGGGTAGTGCATTTCAAAAAGTGAATTTCCTTCGGGATCTCAAGGACGATACTGAGCACTTGCACCGGTCATATTTCCCTCATATTCATGGAGGTATCATAGATGGAGTGGTAAAAGATCAAATCATTGAAGAAATTGATAAGGATTTTCAGGATGCTTATGCGGGGATTCTTCAATTACCAATTGAGGCGAAGTTCGGAGTTTACACAGCATTTATTTATTACAGGAAATTATTAAGAAAATTGACCGTTACAAAAGCGAGTGAAATTCGCGAAAAAAGAATTCGCATCAGTAACCCGATGAAAATGTTTCTCCTGACCAAATCGTTCGTGAATTACAAGTTGAATTTACTTTGATAAAACAAATAATCATAGTAGCTTTATTACTCGTAAATTTAATGGGCAGGGCGCAGGAAAACACAGCGCTTCAAAAGATAAGGTTAGAATTTCAGGAGATACAAGACAAAGCCGATATTGAAAGAATCTTAGCCTTTGACTATTACAATGCAAAGGAAGCTGAGCAAGAAATGATCAAAGCATATCAGGCTGCCGGAACTTGTATGAGAGCAAATTATGAAACCTCACCCATTTCGAAATTAAAATATTTCAATGAGGGTAAAAAAGATCTTGACGAATTGATCAGAACAGGTAAGGAAGTGGAAAATATATATTTAAGACTATTGTTGCAATTGAACGTGCCCCGTCTGCTAAATTATAATAAAAATATTGAGGAGGATATGGCCTTTCTCGATACTTCTTTAGCTAAGTCGCCGATTGACTTATCTTATAAGAAATTAATGATCGAGAACCTGATTAGGGTGGCCGATAAAGAAGAGCTAAAAGAAGTTTTACTACAGATCGATGTAGTGAACGTGAATTGATAAAAAATTAATGAAATGATACTGTTTATTACTATTTTGATTACCACAGTTTTAATGGAAGGAGTTGCCTGGGGAATGCATAAATATGTTATGCACGGACTTTTTTGGAATCTGCATGAGGACCATCATGTTAGAGACAACCACGATTCGTTTTTGGAACGTAATGATTCTTTTTTCGTCTTTTTTGCTATTATTTCGATCACGGCCTTTTCATTGTGGTCTATTTTTGGTTGGCAGATCAGTTTAGGCGTTGGGATCGGTGTATTTATATATGGGGTCATATATTTTGTAATCCATGATCTTTTTATTCATCAACGTATCAAGATCTGGAAAAAAACAAAAAATCCATACTTATTGGCTTTAAGAAGAGCTCATAAAATACACCATAAGCATCTAGGGAAATACGATGGAGAATGTTTTGGGATGTTATGGGTTCCTATGAAGTATTACAAAGGAGAATACTAGATGATGTCGCTGTACCTTTGGATAGATCTTCTTTCTATTTCGGTACCTTTCCTGGTTTCATTCCATCCCAGGATTAGGTTGTATAGACGATGGAAGGCAATGTTCCTGGCTCTGGTGATCACCATGGTTCCTTTTATTATTTGGGATGTTTATTTTACTGTACAAGGCTATTGGGGTTTTAATGAAGATTATCTTTCTGGTATTTATCTGCTGCATTTGCCTATTGAAGAATGGTTGTTTTTTATTTGTATTCCATATGCCTGTGTTTTTACCCACTTGTCAATTTTAGAAATTAATCCGAATTTGTCATTGTCTGATAAAGTAACTAAACGGATTACTATTCTATTGTTTAGCCTCTTTGTTCTGGTTTTGGTATTTAATATTGACAAGGCCTATACAGCAGTTGATATGATTTTTGCGATCATTTCACTGGCATTGGTGACAAAATTCAAGCCTAAATTGCTGAATAGCTTTTACCTCACTTTTCTGTTTATGCTCATTCCGTTTTTTATAGTAAACGGCATACTTACGGGAACTGGTATAGAAGGGAATATAGTATGGTATAATGACGCGGAAAATTTAGGGATTAGATTGGGTACAATTCCTATTGAAGATAGTGCTTATGCCTTTTCTATGATCTTATTGAACTTATGGCTGTTTTTTAGGTTTTCTTCAGACGGCGGGGCTAAGGATTAAGATGAGTAATCTGATTTGTTTTAAAAGGTCAGATCTTTAGCTTCAAAAGTCGGTGTTTGATGCCGACTTCTTCAAATTCATCACCATATACCTGAAATCCCAATTGTTCATAAAAAGTGGTTACTTCGGCTCTGGAATGGATCTCTATCTCTTTCATCCCTAAAGCTGTTGCAAAGGCAATTAATGATTGGACAAGAAGTTTACCTACTCCTTTTCCCTGCCAATTATTTTCAACTGCCATCTGAATCAATTGCCCTTTTGATCTTTCTTTATTCAATGGAACCAGCAACACACAGCCAATGAGTTCTAATTTGTCCATGGCTGCGAAATGCCATGATTTTTCATCATTCATTTCCCAACCAAAATCAGGTATTCCAATGGGTCTCAGTAAGACTTTATTTCTTAGTTCCCGCTCTTTTTGGTAGAGTGGATTGTCCATTTCTATTCTTATTATTTCTGGCATAGCATGTTTTTAAGGCAATGAAACCAGACCTTCAAGCACTTTTATATTTTCTATTTGAGCCTTATCCTGTGCCTTAGCACCATACATAAGGTCAAGCCTGTTTTGATAGATTCCTGTTATTTTATGGCGCACCATTTTTAGCGTGGAATTGATCATTTGATTATCTTCAGAAAACGCTTCTGACACAACCTGGAAATTAGATGGGATCCATTTACCAGGAAATTTACCTTTGAATTCTTTTTGTTTGGAAAATAACAGCATGTCATTTTTAAGGCGTTTGTTCAGCGCTTCATAGGTTTTGATACCTTCTTTCTTTATCATTTCCTCAACAGCTTTTTTATTCAAGGTGATCAGGGCCGTAGTATATTTCTGATGGTCGTTGTAGATCATGATCTGATCGATGCAAGCGGAGGAATTGACTATTGCCTCTTCTATTTCTTCAGGAGAGTATTTTTCTCCGTCTTCTGAGATGAGTAAAGCTTTTTCTCTTCCCACTACAACCAAGAAGTCATCTTCATCCATATATCCCAGATCTCCGGTAAACAACCAGCCATCCTTTATCGTTTCCAAGGTTGCAGCCTCGTTTTTATAATAACCCTTCATCACATTGTCTCCTTTTATCACTATTTCACCCTTTACTCCCTGAGCTACTTCCTTTCCGTTTTCATCACAGATCTTACAAGTGATTCCTTTAAGGACTTTGCCTGAAGTACCCATTTTATAGTTAAAAGGCGTATTGGTCGATATAATTGGTGTAGCTTCTGTCAAACCGTACCCCTGATATACCGGAATTCCTATTGCTTTATAGAATTGCTGTTGTTTGATATCCAGCAAGGCACCACCACCCACAAAAAATTCAATTTTGGGTCCAAATATTAACCTAAGCTTGCTAAAGATCAGTTTTTCAGCTAAGAGCATATTGAAATAAGTGCCTGCTTGAACGCCCAGTCCTGGTTTAGAAAATCCGTCCCCATTTCTTTTTATGGCCGCCTCGACTCCTCGGTTAAAAATACCTTCAATAAGTCCTCCTTTTGCCTTTATGCCATCTTTGAACTTCTGGATAAAATTACTGGTAAGGGCAGGTACCGTTAGAAGAAAGTTGGATTCTGCTTCAACCAGGTTCTTGGGAATGTTTTTTAAGGCATTTACACTTCCGCCTCGAGCATCCACAAAATGGAGGGATAGCCCTTTAACTAAGGCCGTATAAATACCCACCGTATGAGCAAAGGAATGGTCCGTTGGCAAAATAAGCAGGGTCGATATTTTTTCTTGGATCTGAAAGGTAGAAACGGCAGCATGGCTATTGGAATAATAATTTAAATGTGTCAACATGATACCTTTGGGATTACCTGTGGTTCCCGACGTGTAAGAAATTGTCACTACCTGATCTTCCTCAGTATTATTTTCGATCTGTTCCAGTTTGTCCTTATGTTCTTGCATTTTTTCCTTTCCAAGAGCGTATAAGTCATCCACAAAGTGCAGGTCCTTTTCATTAAAACCATACTGAATACATTGCTTACTGATCTTTTCAGAAGGTTTATCGAGTATAATAAGGCGCAGAGAACTGTTTTCATATTTATCCCATTGGCTGATCACTTTTTCCAAGGTATTTTCAGAGATGACAAACAGGCTGGCGTCTGAATGATTGACCCTGAAAGGCACTTCTTCCGGAAGTAACTTGATCGAAAGCGGCACTGAAATTCCACCAGCGTATAAGGCCGAGAATTCTGCTATGATCCAATCCGTTTTCGCTTCTGATAAAATGGCAACTTTAGGGTCTTTACTGAGACCCAGTTCCAAAAAAGCCGTAGCAAGCAGCGTTGTTTTTATCTTGGCTTCACTGAAGGATGTTCTGACCCAACCCTGGTCACCTTTTGTACTTAAATAAGGATCTTTGGCATACTTGTTCACTGCTTGATTTAGCATTGAAAAAACGGTTCTTTGACTCATTGTTAGCATAGATTAAGTTGCTAAAATACCTTTTTTTGTCAAATTGTATATCCTTGCAAAATGATTAACTTTGAATGATTCGATGATTAAAATAAAAAGATGCATATTCAACCTTCAGATGCGCTGGCAAGTCTGAATGATTCACCAAAAGAGTTTATTGAATTATTTCAACACGGTAGATTAACCGTTGAGGTGTATAAGCCGGAATTGACTGACGCACAAACACCTCATGACAGAGATGAGATCTATGTTGTGATTGCAGGTTCAGGAAAGTTTGTAAATGGAAACCGCACCGTCGAGTTTAAGGCCGGAGATTTTTTATTCGTTCCTGCGGGAATTGAACATCGTTTTATTAATTTTACCAACGACTTTTCTACCTGGGTCTTTTTTTACGGACCCCATGGAGGAGAGGCATTAGAAAAATAGCGCCATGACAATACCAAAGTTTTTATTAGGAGACAATACCGATCATCCGGAGGATATCTTTATTGTACATACAGAATACCCGCATTTTATCATTAATTTGCTCAATGACGACATTGAATGGTTTGATGAATTAAGGGGAGACGAATCGGAAATCGCAGTCGAAATAGCGCGCCTTATTGAAGAAGCCAGTATTTTTTATGATCGCGAAATGGAAAGATATACTGAAGAATAGCCCTATTTCTTTTTTGCCTTTCTAACCAATTCCAACTGGCCCACATCGGTTTTGGCGGTGAACAGGCCATAGTTTATCGTCGCTATATTTTTTTCCAATTTTTCTACGGTGCCTTTGGCATTACCTTCCTTTAACCTCACCGTATCATTGATCTGAAATTGATAGTCTTTTATAAAAATGGCTTTTTCTCTTTCAACTTTTTCTTTTTTGACCCTTATTTTTTTGACTTCAGGTAGAATTTCCTGTTCAATTTTTTTTAGCGCTGCATCCTTGATTTTTTGCCTTTGCTTGAGTTCCTTATTGATCTTTGTCCTTTCTCTTTTAGACAAAGGTTTTTCTTTGTGATCGTTCTTTTTATTTAACTCCTCTTTAATTTTCTCCTTTTTACTGAATTCGCTTTTGGCCTGTTCTATTAATGACCATTTCATAAATTCGTCTCTGAGCTCTTTCTTGTTTTTGGTTTGGAAGAATTTGTTTATCAATTCATTGGTTTTGCGACCATAGGAAAGCATTTTCTGATTGTTGTCATATAACTCCTGAAAACTTTCAATTTTATCCTGAATCTTTTGTTGCTGTTCTAAGAGTTTTTCTGCATTTGCTTTTGCAGACTTCTGTTCTTTTATGAGGCCGTCCGCTCGTTTCTGAAGCTCATTTCTTTCTTTCTGTAATTTTGCGATGGTTTTATCTAGTCGGATCTTTTCCTTCTCAACCTTTTTCTTGGCCCTGTTGATCAGACTAAAGGGGATACCGTTTTTCTGAGCTACTTCAAAAGTGAAGGAACTACCGGCTTGCCCGGTATGCAATTTAAAAAGAGGTTCGAGCGATCTTTGATCAAATTGCATATTGGCATTGGTCACATGTTCTAATTCGCTTGCAAGTACCTTTAAATTTGAGTAATGCGTTGTAATAATTCCAAAGGCTCCTTTTTCATAGAACTCCTCAAGAAACACTTCCGCAAGCGCACCGCCTAGTTCCGGATCACTACCAGTACCAAACTCATCGATTAAAAACAAGGTATTGTCATTGCATCTCTTGAGAAAATTTCTCATATTTTTCAAACGATAACTATAGGTGCTTAACTGATTTTCAATGGATTGATTGTCTCCAATATCGGTAAGAATTTTATCAAAAATACTTACTTCACTTTTTTCATGTACAGGAATCAGAATCCCACTTTGTAACATGACCTGAAGTAAACCGATCGTTTTTAGTGTGATACTTTTACCCCCTGCATTAGGCCCTGAAATGACTATAATTTGTTGTGTTTTATGCAGCTCTAAAGTTTGAGGGATCGTATGTAATCCTTTTTGCTTGTTTTCCAACCAGAGAATAGGGTGGTAGGCATCTTTTAGATATATTTTTTTATCCCTGACAATTTTTGGCAGGCAGGCATTGATGTTTTGAGCGTATTTGGCTCTGGCACCTATACTGTCTAGATGAGAAAGGTAACGTTGGTATTTTTGGAGAAGCGGTGCATAAGGTCTGATCAGATTCGTAAGATTCTTTAATATTTTAACAATCTCTTCTTGCTCTTCGTATTTGATGTTCTGAAGCTCTCTGGAGAGTTGAAGCGTGGCTTCAGGTGCAATATAAACGATACTTCCGGTCTTGGAATTTCCCATAATGGCTCCATTGACCTTTTTTCTGTACATCGCCTGCACTGCCAAAACTCTTTGGTTGTCAACAACTGATTCTCTAATCTCATCGAGATAACCTTGTGATGCATAATGCGCCATAGCTTTGTTAAAACTACCTCCTAATTGCCCTCTTATTTTATTGATGTCTTTCCTGATCTTTTCTAAAGAAACAGAGGCATTGTCAACAACCTCCCCAAATGGTGAAATGATTGATGTAATCTGAGAACTCAATAATTTGTTAAATTCTATGTCTTCTGATTCGGCGAATAGGGTAGGGTAATACTCCTTAAATTTTTTAAAGAACAACAACAGATCATTAACGTTTTCAGACATTGAAGCAATCTTGATAAAAGCAGCTCCTTCAAGAAAACTATCTTCAATGCCTAATAGTGAAATTTCTTTGGTAATCTCTTCAAAATAGTGACTTGGAATGCGGTTTTCATTTTCAAAAGAAGACAGGTATTCATTGACCTGACTCAATTCTGATTTTAACTCAAGAGACCTGTTGATGGGCCTTATTTGTTGTACCCTCTTTCTTCCAAGATCAGAAATGCAATACTCCTCTATAGTTTCAAGTATCGTGGAAAATTCGAGATCAATTAAAGTTTTATCTGTTATGTTCTGTGCCAAAGCCTTAAATTTGTCAAGGCAAAAATAACCAAATTTATACTATGAATGTAGCAATCTCTGAGAGTTGGAAATCTATATTGTCAAAGGAGTTTGAAAAAAGCTATTTTTCGCAACTGACTAGTTTTGTAAGGTCTGAATATAAGGGTCATACATGCTATCCCAGAGGAGATGAAATTTTTTCGGCCTTTGATCGCTGTAGTTTTGAAGATGTGAAAGTGGTTATCCTTGGGCAAGATCCATATCATGGTGCAGGGCAGGCTAATGGTTTGTGTTTTTCAGTGCATGAATCCTTGCCGCATCCACCATCTTTGATGAATATATATAAAGAATTGGAACAAGATATTGGCAAGCCTTATCCGGCTAGTGGCGATTTAAGTGATTGGGCAGATCAGGGAGTTTTGTTGTTGAACGCGACCCTTACCGTGCGTGCTTCAGAGGCAGGTTCGCACCAGCGTCAAGGTTGGGAGGTTTTTACGGATGCAGTTATCCAACAGTTATCTGAAGAGAAGGAAAATTTAGTTTTTTTACTTTGGGGAGGATATGCCAAGAAAAAGGGGAGCAAAATAGATCAAAAGAAACATCTGGTATTAACAAGTGGTCACCCCTCACCTTTAAGTGCTAACCGAGGGTATTGGTTCGGAAACAAGCATTTTAGTCAAACAAACGCTTATTTAGAAAAAATAGGAAAATCACACATCAGATGGTGATCACTATTGTGATCATTGTCTCGCTATTGATTAGCATGAAATGTTAGCCCTCCTTCAAGGGGATGTTTTTCAAAATTTCCTGTAAATATTTCCAAAATCTTACGGATGAAGAAATACTTGCCCTTTCGTCAGGAGAATGTGCGCCTTTGATGGTTGGCCCGAAAGAGATCATATCCATATTCGGGTAGTGGGTTCCTAAAATACCACATTCTAATCCTGCGTGACAGGCCACAACGTCAGGCTCGCTTTTAAAGATGTCTTTATAAATACTGGTAAGAACTTTTAAAATGGCAGAATCTCTGTTTGGGCTCCAACCTGGATAGGCGCCTGAAAATGCTACTTCAAATCCCTGATCTTCAAATGAAGTCTTTAAAGAATTTGCTACTTCTTCCTTGCTTGTCTCTACTGAAGATCTCGTCAGACACAAAATTTTGATATGTCCATTTTTCACCAATACACGGGCAATATTGTTTGAGGCTTCCACAAGATCAGGCATTTCTTCGCTCATTTTATAGACCCCGTTAATTGCCTTATCCAAAGCCAGAATCATTTCTTTTTGCTCTTTTTCACCCATAGCTGAAAACTCTCCTTCAATTGTATCTAAAGTGCATAGCAGATCTGGTTCTACTGTTGCGTAATTAGATTTTAGTTCAGCGAAATAGTGCTCGTATGCTTTTGTTAAGGCTTCAATATTTTCAGCTTTGCACAAGAAGGTTACAGTACTTTCACGGGGAATGGCATTTCGAAGCCCGCCGCCGTCTATATTCACGACTTGTACCATATTTTCAACCCTTTGTAAAAAGGAATTCACAAGTTTATTTGCATTACCAAGTCCCTTATGGATATCCATTCCTGAGTGGCCTCCCTGTAGTCCTTTGACAACAAATTTAAAGGCAGGATCACCTTCCTTATTGTTTATTTCTGTATAGGTTTTGATTGCAGTAATGTCAATACCACCGGCACAGCCTATATCAATTTCGTCATCTTCTTCAGTATCTAAATTAAGTAGAATTTCTCCGTTTAAATATCCGGCCTGCAAGCCCTGAGCACCCGTCATACCGGTTTCCTCATCAATGGTAAACAAAGCCTCCAGAGGAGGGTGTATGAGATCATTGGATGACAATACACTCATGATGGCTGCTACACCTAAACCATTGTCAGCTCCTAGCGTAGTGCCCTTGGCCCTTACCCAATCACCATCTACATACATTTTAATGCCTTCATTGTCGAAGTCAAATTCAGTATCTGAATTTTTCTGATGAACCATATCAAGGTGAGATTGCAACACCACTGCTTTTCTGTTCTCCATGCCGGCTGAAGCTGACTTGCGGATGATCACATTTCCAACCGGGTCAACAATGGTTTCCAGACCCAGATTTTTTCCAAAGGCAACCATGAATTCAACGATTCGATCTTCTTTTTTTGAGGCCCGAGGTATGGCATTGATGTCGGCGAAATGATTCCATAAAATATGTGGTTCCTGATTTCTTACAACTGTATTTTCCATGGTCTTTATGTTTCTAATTGAATGTGAAATGAAGGTATTAATCTATTTCGATGATGACTTGATCCAAAGGTTTTCTTACTTTTTTCATAGTACTCATGATGTCGTCATCAGCTCTATAGCCTACAGGAAGTAATAGTACAGATCGCAAATTCTTTTTTTCAAGCCCCAGGATCTCGTCAATCTTTACCGGATTGAATCCTTCCATTGGGCAGGAATCTATTTGTTGTTCCGCGCAAACAGTCATCAAGGTTCCAATAGCAATATAGGCCTGATAGATAGCCGAAGTATCAATTTGCTGGCTGTCCATTTTTTTATAGATCGTTTTTAACTGGTTCCTGAATTTTCCTACGATCTCTTCAGAGGTACCGCGAACGTCCTTTTCCAGATCGAAATAGGCATCGATGGAATGTTCATCAAAAGCAGTATCGATGCAGAGAATAAGCAAATGAGAACAGGTAGTGATTTGCGGCTGAAAATAAGCATGAGGAAGTAATTCTGCCTTGAGCGCATCATTTTTGACGATCAGCATTTTTAAAGGTTGCAGCCCGAAGGAGGTAGCCGTCAGGTTAAATGCCTTAGACAAAACATCTATTTGATCTTTATTTAATTTTTTATTCGCATCAAACTTCTTACAGGCATAACGCCATGTGAGGCTTTCAATAATATTTTTTTCTGATTTCATATATGATTGGTATGAAAATTAAAGTAGGTGAAGATTTAATTTCACGAGCTCAATGATTGCATTTTGACCAAATTATAATAGACGCCTTTCTTTTTTAGCAGCTCTTCATTTTTTCCCTGTTCTACGATCTTTCCTTTTTGCAAGACAACGATGAGGTCTGCATTTTGAATGGTAGATAATCTATGGGCGATCACGATAGAAGTTCTGTTTTTCATCATTTTTTCTATGGCATCCTGCACCAATCGTTCAGATTCGGTATCAAGGGCAGAAGTTGCCTCATCCAATATCATGATCGGAGGATTTTTAAGAACAGCACGGGCGATACTCAAACGCTGTTTTTGACCACCGGATAATTTATTACCGCTATCACCAATATTCGTATCATACCCTTTCGGCAGGTCCTTTATAAACTCATGTGCATTGGCAATCGTAGCAGCCGATAATATTTCTTCTTCTGATTTATCAGTAACTCCTAAAAGTATATTGTTCTTGATGGTATCATTAAACAAAATAGAATCTTGTGAGACCAGTCCCTGAAGTCCCCTTAAAGACTTTTTAGTAATGTCTCTAATGTCTGTTCCATCAATTTTAATACTGCC
>NODE-587-length-12863-cov-4.79185_pt1 | contig 12863 bp, 10 predicted proteins | sample MGYA00139097_ERZ477577 | MGnify/ENA metagenome assembly ERZ477577 | reverse complement strand
TCAACTAAAGCATTTATTCATCTTTCCAGTTCAACCTGTCCATTTGATTGTATTGCCAGGGCGCCCCATTATTTTCAATATTGCTCATCATCAGATTCAATTCCTGAGGTGCTGCCGAATTCTCCATCACCAAATATCTCCTTAAGTCAATGATGATCGATAAGGGGTCAATACTTATCGGGCATTCTGTAACACAAGCATTGCAGCTGGTACAGGCCCATATCTCTGCCTCTGAGATGGTATCGAGCAGCGATTTGCCATCACCTTCTGTTCTAAACGATTCCTCTCCTTTGGTATCAATAATTTTTCCAACCTCTTCCAATCGGTCACGGGTCTTCATCATAATGGCACGAGGCGATAATTCCTTGCCTGTTTGATTGGCAGGACAAACCGAAGAACATCGTCCACATTCTGTACAGGTATAGGCATTCATTAATTGTACCCAGTTCAGATCGGTCACATCACTCGCTCCAAATTTTTCCACAGCCTCTTCTCCTCCTTCAGGTTCAGCATAAGGATCAGCTTCCGGGTCCATCATCAACCGAACTTCTTTTGTCACAGAAGCCAGATTATCCAATTGGCCCTGAGGCTCCAGATTGGCGTAAAAGGTATTTGGAAATGCCAGTAAAATATGTAAATGTTTAGAGTAGTATAAATAGTTAAGGAAGATCAGAATACCTGCTATATGCAGCCACCAGGCTCCTCGCTCAATATAGAAAAGCGTCAGCTCATTTTGGGGAAGGATTCCGGCAATATACTGGCTCACAGGAAAGCTTCCTGCCTGTACATAGTGAATCGCACCCATTTGTTGTAAACCATAATCGGCCGCATTCATAAGCAGAAACAAACTCATCAGTACGATTTCAAAATACAATATGTTCAGTGCATCATTTTTCGGCCAACTGGTCATTTCTTTAGACCAGAACCTTGGGATCTTTAAGATCATTCTTCTGATCCAGAAAAGGATCACTGAAACCAGTACCAGAAAGGCCAGTATCTCAAAAGATCCAATTAAAAAATCATACAAACCTCCGGCGAATGCAAAAACCCTGTGTGTGCCAAACAGACCATCAATGATGATCTCCAACACCTCAATATTGATAACCAAAAACCCTACATAGACCAAAATATGAAGCACTCCGGCAATGGGCCTGCTGACCATCTTAGATTGACCAAGCGCAATCATCGTCATATTCTTCCAGCGTTCAGAAGCGTGATCACTTCTGTCAATAGCTTTGCCAAGCTTAATGTTTCGGCTCAGTTTTCGAATGTTTTTCACAAAAAAACCAATGCCCGCAAGCAGGAGAATTGCAAATAAAATATTGGGTAAATAGGACATATCAGATTATCTATAAACAGCTTGAGAAACCACGCTTGCATCGCTTCTTCAGGAAATAAAAATAAAGATAATCAATCAGGAAGGCAGACAAAATTATTACAAGTTATCAACTACTCTTTAACCGGTTCTTCATAGGGTTTTTCCTTCTTGCCAAAAACTGATAGATGCACGAATCTTTTCGGGTGCTCTTTGACTTCCCGGAGCAATTCTTCTAACTCTTTTGATGAATTTGTAAGATTGGTGTATAAGGCTTCATCTTTCATGAGTTTACCCAGTGTGCCATGCCCTGTCTTCACACTATCGAGAATCATATTAAAACTTTCCAGCGAATGTTGTAACTCAGCAACCGTAGCTCCGATATTCGCTGCCTGTAATGAATCTGAGATTTGAGCCAAATTATTCATGGTTTTGTTCGCACCTGTCATAATGCTGTCAATTTTCCCTCCTTCAGAGGTCATCATGTCTAAATTAGCCGCTGTATTTTTGAATTTGCTGAGTATGGCATTCATATTGGCCAGAGATTCCTCGATATTTTTTTGATTTTTATCGTTCATCAGATGATTTATATTCTGCATCACAGAATCTGTATTCACCACAAAACTCTCTACTTTCGACTGCAAAGGTGCAATCTGCTCATTGATCATTCCCATGATACCCGTATCTACTTCACCAATGAGTGTGTCACCATTTACTGCTATAGAATTTTCATCCAAAGCAATATTAATTTTTAATGATTTTCCACTTATAAAATCTGGACTATAGATCTGGGCAACGCTGTTGACCGAAAATTGAATATCATTATTTATGTTTAGATGCGCCACCAGTATCCCTTTTTTAAACGGATGAAAAGTGATCTCAGACACGGTACCTACTTTTAAACCATTGATCGTAACAGGGCTTTTCGGAGCCAGTCCCTGAACATTGGTATACTCGGCATAAAAAGTTCTGGTCTTGTCATACAAACTTCTGTTTTTCATGAAGTTATACCCCCAAAAAAAAAGGATAATTATGATAACTGCGGTAATACCTGTTTTAAGTTCTCTTGTAATGGTCAAAATAGTGCTATTCGTTAAACAATATTACTAATTATTTTTATGCTTCTCCTTCATAGGTTCGTTTCTTTTGAACCTATTTGGCTGAGGTTCGAAAACACAAACGTTCTGTCAAGCGACTTTATTTCAAAGAGACTGATTAATTACCTCAGACAACTGTATTCTTTCCTCACCCCTAAAAGCGACTACAAAAGCAGTTTTAAATCCAGCTTTCCTTGCTTCCTTCTGCATTTTTACAATTTGATCATAATCAGAAGATTTGCCGTAATAGTACTTGTACATACTACCTATCTTCCCCCGCTCAATACCTTTTAGGCCCTTAAAATTATAAGATTTGGTCTCTAATTTCTTTTTCCCTGAAGAGATCTGTACCTTAAAATCTATTCCGGGATACACTTTTGATGACGTCTTCACCTCTGCGATTGGTGTTTCTTCTATGACCAGATTTTCATCCAGATTTTTCTTAAAAGATTTTATCGCATTAAATATGGCCCCGGAAACTTTGTCTTGACCACTTTTCGAATTCAAAAATGCCCCCTCACTATGATTAGTGATAAAACCTGTTTCTATCAAAACGCTAGGCATATAGGTTTGATGCAAAACCACAAAACCGGCCTGCTTCACCCCCCTGTCTTTTCTTTTTAGTTGATCCCTGAAATTGGTTTGAATATTACTGGCCAAATACAAACTCTGATCTAGAAATTCCTCCTGCATCAAGGTCATCCCAATGACCGCTTCGGGCGAGTTAGGATCAAAACCTTCATACTTCTCCTGATAGTTATCTTCCAGGAAGATCACCGAGTTTTCATTTTTGGCCACTTCAAAATTTTGTTTGTTGGCATGTAACCCCAACACATAGGTTTCGGTACCAGACGCATCATTGCTAAAAGCATTGCAATGCACTGAAACAAACAAATCGGCATCGGCCTCATTAGCAATTCTACCCCTTTCTTTTAAATCTACAAAAACATCCTTATCACGGGTATAGACTACTTCTACATCATCAAGAACCTTTAATTTATTACCCAACTTGAGTACGATATTCAAGGCAATATCCTTTTCACTAAAATTCTTTGCGGGCCTGCCTGGATCCTTTCCTCCGTGCCCTGCATCCAACACGACAACAAATTTATCCTGTGCATAAGTTGCCGTCTGCGATAAGACCAAAACTAAGGTGCATATAAAAACCAGTACCAACTTCGTGTAATCCCTCTTTTTTCCTATATTGATCATGCTTTTATCCTTCTAGTTTTTCCTTTATTAATTTATACCACTGAAAAAATATATGTAAGTTTGTATCTTTCAAAAAGTAACATTTTTTTACAAAAATACTATTTATAGCATTGTATACAAATTTAAGATACTTAGTTTTCTTTTCCTTATTTTTTTGTTTTGTAAATCAAGTGGCTTTGGGTCAGATAGAACAAAATAATGACAATGAAGAAAACAATATAAATAGAACTGACAGTATCAGCGTCTTAGGCGCCGACAATCCAGCATTGGCAGTAGTTGACACAACAAAAATTGATAGCGTACAGATCACTCCGGAGTATCTTGAAGACAATATTATTCACAAATCAAAAGATTATCTCTCTAACGATTTTATCAATCAAAGAGCAACTTTATACGATGAAGCTGAGCTGTATTATCAGGATATTGAGCTCAAGGCAGGAAAAATAATCATTGATTATAAGAATAGTCTCGCCATAGCAACAGGAATTTTTGACACGGCAGGAGTCTATATCCAGCGCCCTGAATTCAAACAAGGACAACAAGCTTCTACTCAGGATTCCCTGATCTATAATTTTCAAAACAAAAAGGCACTGATCTATAATTCGAGGACCGAGCAACAAGGCATGATCATTACCGGTGACATCTCTAAAAAAGAAAACGATAGTACTTTTTATATCAATAAGGCCAGGTTTACCACCTCTCAAAAAGAAAATCCCGATTATTATGTCCAGACTTCCAATATAAAGATCGTTCCTAATAGTAAAATTGTGGGTGGTATGAGTAATCTTGTCATCTCTGATGTGCCCACACCTTTGTTTTTGCCTTTCTTTTATTCTCCGCTTACCAGCGGAACGGCTTCAGGTTTTATTATCCCCACATGGGGACAGAATAATAACCAGGGCTACTTTTTACAAAACGGGGGATATTACTTTGCCATCAACGATTATTTTGATTTGGCGATTTTGGGTGATGTCTATACAAATGGTAGCTGGGGTTTGCGGGCAGAATCCAGCTATAACCTGAGATATAAGTTTACGGGAAATTTTAGTTTGCGCTACGAAAACCTGATCAATAGTCAGAAGGGATTTCCCGATTATAGTAAGTCGAACAATTTCTTTGTTCGTTGGTCACATAGTCAGTCGGCAACGTCCAATCCGAATTCCCGATTCTCTGCTTCTGTGAATTTTGGTAGCAGTAGCTTTTTTCAGGAATCCATCAATGAGTCAAGTTCTCCTTTTTACCTGACCAACACCTTTGCCTCTTCTGTCTCATATTATAAAAAATTCGTCGGAACACCTTTTAATATGAATGCTTCGATGACCCATACCCAGAATACAAATACCGAGAGCATCGATATGAGTCTGCCATCACTTGTACTAAATATGGACAGGATATACCCTTTTGCGCCTAAAGTAGGCTCAAAAAAGAATCCCATCCAAAACCTGGGTCTTACCTATAGTATGAATGCGCAAAACAGGATTTCTACAACAGATGAAGAATTCGGAACAGCGAAAATGTTTGATGAGGCACAAACAGGGATCAAACATGATGTATCAATGAGTACCAATGCGAAAGCGCTAAAGTTTGTCAGTCTTTCCCCATCTATTGTTTACAAGGATGTCTGGTATTTTAAAACCATTGACAGGTATTGGAATGACAGCATCAATGAGGTCGTAACAGATACCATAAACGGTTTCGATAGCTATAGGGAGTATTCTGCCGGTATTTCTGCCACAACAACCGTATATGGAATGCTCAACTTTAAAAAGGGACGACTCAAAGCATTGAGGCACGTTATGCGGCCTGGGATATCTTATAGTTACAGACCTGATTTTAGCAATTATTATGATGAATACCAGGCAAGTATTGACCCAGACGATATACGTGAATACAGCCGTTTCCAAAACGGTATTTACGGGGCACCTTCAAGACAACTGTCTAGTGCCATTGGTATATCTGTGAACAATACACTAGAAGCCAAAGTGGAAGCAAAGGACGGTGAAGAAGATGACGAACCCAGAAAGATCAAAATATTGAACAACCTCAACTTATCTACGAGTTATAACATCGCAGCAGATTCCCTCAACTGGAGTCCCTTGAGAATGACTGCAGGAACACAGATGCTGAAAAACAAGCTCGCTGTTAATGTAGTTGCATCGATGGACCCCTATGCCTTAAATGCGAATGGAAGTAGGATCAATGTCTACAATATCAATAATGGAGGAAGTTTGTTCAGGCTTACCAATGCAAATCTAACGGCGAATTATTCGATTTCAAGTAAAGACCTTGGCAAGGATAAAGATGACAAGGGAAAGTCAAATTCAACAGGAACCAATGTAGATAGCTCCTCAAATATGTTTGGAGAAAACCTGGTCAACCGCAACCAGCAGATCAATACAGATGAAGAAAAAGTAAAAAAAGCTACCTTATTTAAAACAGTCATGCCCTGGGACCTAAAGGTTCGCTATTCTTTGACCTATAATAATGCCCAATCACAAAGTGACATTACGTCAAATTCGATGCAGGTCTCTGGAAATATAGAATTTTCTCCTAAATGGAGAGTCGGTGTTTCATCAGGTTATGATTTTGAAAATAGCGGAATCACTTATACCCAACTCCGTTTTGAAAGAGACCTCGACAGCTGGCGTTTTAGTTTTAACTGGGTTCCATTTGGAGACAGAGCTACCTATTACTTTTTTATTGGTATCAAATCAGGCCCACTTAGCGATTTAAAATACGATCAGCGAAAAGTACCAGACAAAAGGTTGTTCTAAGATCGTGAGGTGATCGGAGGTGAGGTGATCGGAGGTGAGGTGATCAGAAGTGAGGGGGTGAGAAGTGAAGGGTTCAGCTCCGAACCCCTCAGATAAATGATTAATTCGTATTTTAACCTGCAAATAAAAACATCCTATCATCATGAAAAAAATAATTGAAACTTCTAACGCTCCTGCTCCTATTGGTCCGTATTCTCAAGCCGTTTTGTACGATGACACCTTATATACTTCCGGGCAAATTGCCATAGATCCTGCAACAGGAAATCTGGTATCAGGTGATATTACAGAAGAAACCAAACAGGTCATGAAAAATATTGGGGCTGTTTTGGAAGAAGCCGGAATGAACTATGAAAACGTGCTGAAAACCAGCATCTTTATTAAAGACATGAATGATTTTCAAAAGATCAATGCGGTTTATGGATCATTTTTCAACGAAGCTACTGCCCCTGCCCGTGAAACAGTCGAAGTGGCCAGATTGCCAAAGGATGTCAATGTAGAGATCTCGGTACTCGCACGAAAATAAGTACGGGTAAAAAAAATAACTTTTATTTCGATAATTTACTGGCATGCGCAGCCGCCAGTGTCATGATAGGGTGTCTGACGATCTTTCCTAAGGTAAGATCGTACTCAGCCAATACCTCAACAATTTCATCATGCAGGAAATGAGCAATGGACCCCACAAAATAAATAGGCACATGTTTGCTTTCTTCAAACTGTAAAATTTGATTTTCCACAAAGAAACGTAAACCATCCTTAATGATTTTTTGGGCATAGTCACTTTCCTTATTCTCGATCAGGAACCTACCCACACTTGCTAAATAAGTATTGGGATTATCTTTTCTATATAAGTTTTCCTTGATCACATCAGGTCTAAGGTCATGTTGAGCTTCGAATTTTTTAGCCAGATCCTTTGGCATCTTGAGATAGGCATGATCTTTTATGATTTGCTTTCCATAATAGTTCCCACTGGCCGAATCCATCAGCATATATCCCAGAGAAACAATTTTCTGATGCGTTTCTTTTCCGTCAAAGTAACTGCAATTCGAACCTGTACCTAAAATACAAACCACCCCGGGAGTATCCGTCTGAAGCGACTTTACGGCCGCAATGGTGTCTTCATAAATTTCAATATAGGCATTGGTAAAGATATCTTCAAAAATAGTTTTTAAAAATTGTACCGCCTTTTGGGTTCCACAACCAGCTCCGTAAAAATAGATCTCCTTTACCTCGTCTTTAATATTCCTAAGCTCCTCTTTTGTGATAATACGGTCATATAAGGTCTTATGAGTAAACACGGCAGGATTCAATCCTTCTGTATCGATTTTAAAATAGGTTTCTCCCTTATCGTTAATCGCGATCCAATTTGTTTTGGTCGAACCACTGTCTGCTACTAATATCATTGGCTAAAAATTTGAAACGTAAAAATAAAAAATGCTACTCAATAAAAACTGATATTTATTATAAATTATCAAATAGTTAACAATTTATTACTAAATCGGTTTCGTTGATTTAAGGCATAAATGAGTGTAATGCAAGCTCGTAGCTTTGAAGGCCAAAGCCGGCAATAATCCCTTTGGCATTAGGCGCAATATAAGAATTATGCCTAAAGGATTCTCTTTGATACACATTCGAAATATGTACCTCCACAACCGGAGTTTCCACCCCTTTAATGGCATCTCCCAAACCCACTGAGGTATGCGTATACGCAGCTGCATTAAGAATGATCCCATCAAATGAAAATCCACACTCATGAATTTTATCAATCAATTCTCCTTCAATATTGGATTGAAAATAGGAAAGTTCAACTTTCGGATATTTTGATGTCAAGCCGTTAAAATAATCTTCAAAAGTTTCGCTACCGTATACCGAAGGTTCCCTTTTGCCCAACAGGTTCAAATTAGGGCCATTGATGATGATAATTTTCATGAAAATCTTATTTTAAAACTTCGCCTACTCAGTCAAATCATTCAGACAATCGAAACAAAGAATAATTGGTTCTTCTGCCAAAAATAGCATAATTTTACAGATATGCATAAGCATAGCTGACGAATATTGATCGACTCATACACATAATCTCATGACTTGGAAGGATGCCTTAACGGATTATCAATATTTCCTAAAGATCGAACGGGGGCTTTCAGAAAATTCTATCAAAGCATATAGTCAGGATATTCAAAAGTTGATTGCTTTTCTTGCTGATCAGGAGTTGAAGGAATCTCCTGTCGGGATAAGCGCCGAAATTATAGAGCGATTTATTTATGACAGTGCCAAAACAGTATCCCCAAGATCACAGGCCAGAATGATATCAGGCCTGCGCAATTTCTTTGATTACCTGATTTTTGAAGATTACCGAAAGGAAAATCCTACAGATTTAATTGAAGCACCAAAGCTGGGAAGAAAATTACCCGACACCTTATCTGAGGAAGAGATCAATGAGATCATTGCGCAAATTGACCTGAGTAAACCGGAAGGAGAACGGAACAGGGCGATGATAGAGACCTTATATAGTTGTGGACTCAGGGTCACTGAAATGATCCAACTTCAGATCTCTGATCTTTTTTTTGAGGAAGGTTTTATCAGGGTTATCGGAAAAGGAAATAAGCAGCGGTTTGTGCCCATAAATTCTTTTATGATCAAACTTATTGAAACCTATAAGGATCTTATTCGAACATCGATCAAGGTTCAAAAAGGCTTTGAAGACACGCTCTTTCTCAACAGACGAGGCAAACAGCTGAGCAGAAATATGGTGTTTATGATTCTCAAGGATTTAACAGCCAAGGCCGGAATTCATAAAACAGTAAGCCCGCATACCCTTCGTCATTCCTTTGCAACACATTTGCTGGAAAATGGAGCCGATCTGCGTGCTATACAACAAATGCTGGGCCATGAAAGCATTACCACCACCGAAATTTATATGCATCTTGACAAGAGCCATCTTAAAAAGGTGGTTGAACAGTTTCATCCGAGGAAGGGGTGATGTAATGCATGAATGCGTGAATGCATGAATGCGTGAATGTGTATGTTTTATTGTCTTGTTGTCTTGTCCTGAAATAGGTTTACACATAAAAGTAAACAAAAATCAGAACCACAATAATGATGCTATAGCAAACCATTTTATCATTCATGCATTCATGCATTACTTCCTTATTACAAGTACATTTTATTTCTCAACTCTTTGATCACGTCACTTTCCAGGTATTCATCAAAACTCATATACCTGTCGATGACTCCTTTTGGTGTGATCTCTACAATTCTGTTGGCCACGGTTTGGGCAAACTCATGATCATGTGTCGAGAAGATCACGGTTCCTTTGAAATTTTTTAAAGCGTTGTTAAAAGCTTGAATGGATTCGAGATCAAGGTGGTTTGTGGGTTCATCGATCAATAATACATTGGCTCTTTTCATCATCATACGTGAAAGCATGCACCTTACTTTTTCTCCTCCTGAAAGCACATTACTCTTTTTAAGTGCCTCATCACCACTAAAGATCATTTTCCCGAGAAATCCTCTGATATGCACCTCTTCTCTTTCTTCTTCAGTTTTGGCATATTGTCTTAACCAATCGACCAGGCTAAGGTCATTTTTAAAGAAATCTGCATTCTCGAGTGGTAAATACCCTTGGGTAGTGGTAACTCCCCATTTATAATCCCCTGAATCAGGTTCAATATTTCCTGTGATCACCTCGTAAAAAGCGGTTGCAGCTCTTGAGGCTTTAGAAAGCAATACAACCTTATCCCCTTTGGTAAGATTCAGGTCAATTTTATCAAAAATCAATTCACCATCGATTCTTTTTGAAAGATTTTCTACATGCAGAATCTGATCTCCTGCTTCTCTTTCCTGATCGAAAATAATCGCCGGGTACCTCCTGCTGGATGGCTTTATATCTGATATATTTAATTTTTCGATCATCTTTTTTCTGCTGGTTGCCTGCTTAGACTTCGCCACATTCGCAGAAAACCTTCTGATGAACTCTTCCAATTCCTTTTTCTTTTCTTCAGCTTTCTTATTCTGCTGGGCTCTTTGTCTGGCAGCCAATTGACTTGACTCATACCAGAAGGTATAGTTACCTGAATACTGATTCATCTTCCCAAAATCAATATCAGAAATATGCGTACAAACTGCATCTAAAAAGTGACGGTCATGCGATACAACAATAACGGTATTGTCAAAATTGGCCAAAAAATTCTCAAGCCATCCTATGGTTTCAAAATCCAGGTCGTTTGTAGGTTCATCCATGATCAATACATCCGGAGAACCAAATAATGCCTGAGCAATCAATACCCTCACCTTTGACTTACCATCTAAATCTGACATACTGGTATAATGCATATCTTCCGGTATACCTAAGGATGACAAAAGGTTTGCAGCTTCGCTCTCGGCGGTCCAGCCACCCATCTCTTCAAATTCTGCTCCCAATTCACCTGCTAGCACACCATCCTCATCCGAAAAATCTGGCTTGGCATACACCTCATCCAACCTTTTCTTAAGCTCATATAAAGGTTTGTTTCCCATCATCACAGTTTCCAAAACGGGAAAGTCATCAAAAGCAAAGTGATCCTGTGTCAATACAGACATTCTTTTTCCTTTTTCAAGACTCACATGACCTGAAGTAGGGTCGATTTCACCCGATAGTATTTTTAAAAAAGTAGATTTTCCAGCTCCATTTGCTCCAATGATTCCATAGCAATTACCTTGCGTAAACACTGTATTTACATCATCAAATAAAACCCTTTTTCCGAACTGAACGGACAAATTAGATACTGTTAACATTATTTTTAATTTTTTTGCAAAACTAAGCAAAATAGTCAGATATATCTACCAATCATTTCATATAATTTTAGGATTTTAGGTCAGTGTTAAATTTTTGAAAGTCTTAATTTTTTACCCTTTTTTTTAACCTTTTTGACCAAAATTTTTAACACCACATTAACAAGGCTCACAAAGTGATATTAGTACATTTGTCATTATGCCTAAATTAAATTATTTGAAAAAAAATTACTTTTCACAGCCATTTACTTTAATTACGCTGTTAGGTTTGTTTTTGACTTTTTCCGCTTGTGACAGCAAGGAAGAAATCACCCGTACTTATTTTGGAGGTAAAATAAAGAATCCAAAACACAAGTATGTTTATTTTACTAAAGGTAAAAAAGTGCTTGACTCTGCCAGGCTCGATGACCATAATAAATTTTCCTTTAAACTTGACTCACTAGATTTAGGTCTTTACACTTTTAAACATGGTGCTGAATTCCAATATGTTTATCTTGAACCAAAAGATAGCTTGTTATTGTATCTAAATACCTGGGATTTTGACGAATCTTTGATTTTTAGCGGGAAAGGAAGTGGTAAAAACAATTACCTGATCAATTTATATCTGCAACAGGAAAAAACAGAAAAAGAATTTAAAAAGAATTACAGACTTGATGAAGCAGCATTTACTGCGGTGATTGAAGAAGGTATCAAAAAACAACTTGATCTGTATAACGAATTTTTAGCGTCAGAAGAAGAACCACCTTCTCCATTATTTGACAAGTTGGCAAAAACTGGTATCTACGTACCTTTCTATTTTTACAAGGAAAGATATGCCTACAATCATAAAAAGGCGATGGGTCTTAAGAAATCCCCTGAATTAAGTGATGACTTCTATGCCTATAGAAACATGATTGAGCTGAACGATGAAGCATTACTTGACTATGGATGGAACCTGGCATTTATCAATACTTTTTTATATAATTTGGCACATGATGAAAAGTTAAAGGACCCGGAGAACAATATTTTTGAGCTTGAATTGATGAAGATTGTCGATGACAGGATTCATGTAGAAGATTTTAAGAATTCTCTTCTTGCAAAAGGTGCCTGGGGTTCTCTGTCTAACAATCACTTGTCCAAGGAGAATTCAGAAAAAGTACATACCTACTTCTTTGAACATTGCACTAACGAAAATTACAAGAAAGAGTTTAAAAAATCCCTGGCTCAAAAGGAAAAAATTATAGATGGGGCTGAAATGCCTAAACTTACAGCTTACAATCTTGATAACTCGGAAGTTGAGATCAATGCACTGATCAAAAATTCAAATGCAGTGATTTACTTCTGGCCCGCGGAGTTGGGAAGAAAGGAAATGCTAAATGAAAAATTACACTACCTGAAAAAGCACCATCCTGAGGTTGTTTTTATTGGAATCGAAAGAAATAAGACTGATGAAGAATGGAAGCAATTTGTAACTTCAAAAAAGTTACCCAAGGAGCATCAATTTAAACTGGCTAAAAATTCTGATTCTTACAGCTGGTATGAAGGAGATATGGAAAGAACCATTATTGTAAATGATCAGGGAAAGGTTGAAAATGGCTATGTTTTTTTCCTTGACAGTAACCTTAATTACTACTTGAAAACCATTAATAAACGCTAAATTATAGCATACTTCGTTAAATTAGTAGTATTTTTGCAAACTCTAAACATAAAACACAGTAT
>NODE-586-length-12869-cov-5.61792_pt1 | contig 12869 bp, 6 predicted proteins | sample MGYA00139097_ERZ477577 | MGnify/ENA metagenome assembly ERZ477577 | reverse complement strand
CCTTTTTGTTAAACGTCTTCTTTTGGAAGATTTGAAACCAAATAATTTTTCAACAGAGATCTCTTCCCTTGATTCTAGTATTGCAAGCACAATGAAAGGACTTGAAGAATTAAAAGAAAAATTTAAGGACTCTCCTGAAAATCTAAAAAAACCACTTTTTCTATTTTCTCAAAAAAATTTTCTTCGCATGATAGGCGCTGATTTTCTTAATACTTATCGTTTGCTTTTTTTTCATCTTCTTGAATTAAAACATGACACTGATGATAAAGAACTCTTTGGAAAACTAAAAACAATTCTTGAACCCTATTTTTTTTCTATAAGTAACACCATCAAAGAAGTTGAAAATTGTTTTCCTACTTTAGAATCTTTCACTCATTTAACTGACACGGTAACACACATGATGGATACAGAGATGGAGTCGGAGGACAAAACCGAACAGTAAGATAATCTCCTTCCTCTTTATTAAAATCCATAATGAAAGGACAATCTTTTTTATCTTCTAAGAAATCTATCACAAACTCGTCGGCCCCTGCTCCTCCCCAAAGCACAACTTTCTGCCCATCGGCGTTTTTCCCTTTTCTTTCTTTCTTTTCATACCCCACAATAATTTTATCATTTCCTGGGCCACCCCAAATTTCTCGCGCGCGAAAATTGCCAATAAGCAAATCATCTTTTTCTGTTCCGTAAAGAATCCCTCCCTCTTCCTTATTTAAAGAGATTTTCTTGGCCACCCCCTCGACAATGACTTGATTGGCCGTTGTAGAAATACTTCCCGTGCTGGTGCACGTTCGCTCGATAGTGGTGCTGAGAACTGCGATAGATTGCGGTGAAGCATCTACCGTAATCGTGCAACTCCCCGTCGCCGCCAAATCTGCCGTCGTGCACGTATCCCCTGTGATAGAAAAATCAGTGGTATTGCTATTAGTGGCCGCACTACAGCCAGTGGCATTAAGTGTAGTGGCGTTATTAGTAAAGACAAAACCCTGCGTTCCTGCCGATGCTGGAACTGAAACAGTTCCAAAGTCATGTGTAAGAGGCGAGAGACTTACTGAGACACCTGTGGCCGTAATACTGGCCGTTGGCGTCCCTCCCACTGTGCATATTCGACTCAAGGTAGAACTTGCCGCGCCTGTCGCCGTTGGGTTGGTGCGAATAGTCACGGTGCATGTTCCGCCGCCAGAAGTCACATCACTAACTCCACAGGTATCGGCGGTAATAGTAAAATCGGTGGTATTAGTAAGAGAAGGCGCACTGCAATTGGTGGCATCGGCGTCACCTGAGTTTGTCAGCGTAATATCTGTGGTGGCCGAATTGACATTGATAAAGGCCTCGGAAAAATCATAACTACTAGGCCCAAAAGAAATATTAGGATAAAGCCCAAAAGTAGAAAGCCCTAACGCTGTTGTCGTGGTTGTTCCATTGCTCGTACAAGTTCGCGAAAGGGTGGCCGTCTTACTTCCCGTCGATTGGGGGATTGCTTCAACAGTGACAATGCACGATTGAGCGGCGTTAAGGGCGTTAGTAGAACAAGCATCACTAGTAATGGAAAAATCAGTGGCGTTGGAGAGTGATGGCGCACTGCACCCTGTAGCGTTGAGTACCGTAGAATTATTGGTGAAGGTAAAATTTTGAGTTCCTGCCGACTGCCCCACTAAAATTGGCCCAAAATTGTTGGTAAGAGGCAGCATCGTTACACTCACCCCCGTCATGGATAAATCAATACTTCCCGTTCCGCCAACCGTGCAAACGCGCGAAAGTGTCACAACGCCGACCGCCCCATCAGAAGGAGGGTTACCTTTCACCGTGATAGAGCAAGTTCCCAAAGCAAGCAAATCTGCTGTTCCACACGTGTCAGCTACAATAGAAAAATCTCCCGCTGTCAAAGAGGCCGCGGAGCAACCCGTTGCCGTGGCCGTTCCTGTATTAGTGAGCGTGAAGACAACATTGCTGCTATCTTTTAGAGTGAAGACTTCACCAAAATCATAAGTTGAACTACCAAAAGAAAGCGCAGCACTTGTTCCCGTGGCCGAAAGAGCAGAGCTAACTGTCGGCCCTGAAGTACAATCATAGAGCAGCCTCGCACTCTTACTCCCCGTCGTCGTCGGTGCAGCGGCCACAACGGCCTGACAACTTCCAGCGGCCGCCAATGTCGCTGAATCATCGCAAGTACTCAGACCCAAATCGAGAGAAAAATGCGCACTATCACTTCCCGTTAGACTCAGCGTACAAGAAGTGGCAGCAAGTGAGCTAGCGTTGCTAAAAGTAAATGTCTGATTGGCCGACGTTGTGGAAATTAAAACATTGGAAAAATCATAGCTGCCCTGATCAACGGCAACATTGACGGCCGTAGCGGCAAGAGTTGAAGAGACTGTTCCGCCTTGTGTGCAAGTTCGTGAAACAGTGGCCGCTTTTGCACCTGCTGTGAGAGGAGAGCTTTCCACAATAACAGTACAGCTTGAAGAGACGCCTATATCGCTAACGCCGCAAGTTCCCCCTGTAATGGTAAATTCGCTGCTATTTGCTCCACTCAAAACAGCGCTACTACAAGAAGTGGCCGCCGCCGTTCCAGAATTAGTGATGGTAAAAGTTTGCGTAGTGCTACTAGAGTTGATCCACACATCTGTAAAATCAAAGGAGGCCGGAAGCATGCCTAGATTTACATCAACTCCTGTCGCCGCTAAAGATGAAGTTATAGATGCCCCTCCGCCGCACGTATAAGAAACAGAGGCCGATTTGCCCACCGCCGAGGCGGGCGTGGCATTCACTAAAATTGTACAACTGGAACTTGCACTAAGAGTTCCCGCTCCACAAGTTCCTCCTACAATACTAAATTCTGCGCTATCGGCGCCAGCAAGAGCAGGCGCAGCACACAAAGTTGCATCAACGGAAGAGCTATTGCTAACAGTGATGGTGCTGCTACTAGAAGTATTGCCTACTAAAATATCGCCAAAGTCCACCGCCGCATTTGAATTACCAAGCTCCACTCCACTACTAGTAAGAGGGATAACGAGACTCCCGCCCACCACACACGAAAAGTTTAACGAAGCACTTTTTGATCCTGTCGTCGTTGGATCGCTTGTCACCAAAATAGTACAACTCTGTCCTTGAGTCAGTGTTGTTGCCGATGAGCAAGTTCCCCCCGTGATGACAAACTCTCCGCTATGGGTGCCCGTCAAAGAAGGGTTTGAACAACTAGAAATAGTGGCCGTCGTCGAATTGCTCACCGTAAAAGTTTCAGCGGTGCTACTTCCCGTCGTAAAAACATCGCCATAACTTTTTGATGTGGGTGACACAGCAATAGCGGCGGCATAAGAAGTAGCGGTAACGGGAATACTTAGTGCCCCTCCACTACCGCAACTATAGTTTAAAGTAGCGCTCAGCGACTTTGCTGTTGTAGGCGCTGCATTGACGACGATGGTACAAGTCTCGGCATCGCTCATGGTTCCATTGGATAAACAAGTGCTACTGGCATCCACAGAAAAAGAAGCGGCGTCTGTTCCTGTAAAAGTTGGATCACTACACAGAGTTGCTTCAACACCAGAAGCGTTAGTTACAGTAAGAGCAGAGGCCGATGTTGTTACATTTGTATAAATAGTTCCCATTTCAACAGTGCTGACCGAAGAGCTAAAATTAACACCTGCACCCGCAAGGGCCAACGTTACGCTTCTTCCCACTGAACATGTTCGCGTCAAAAGGGCCACCGTCGCCCCAACGGCCGTGGGAATACTTTTTAGCGAGATAGTGCAGCTTGCGCCCGCCGCCAAATCATCTGTTCCACACGTATCGTTTGATATGGTAAAAGAGGCGGCATCTGTCAGGGAAAGCTCTGCTGCCGAGCAACCACTGGCCGCTGTCTCTGTTGAATCATTGGTGATAACAAAATCTTGGGCCACGCTACTGCCATTAATAAGAACAGGATCAAAACTCAAGCTACTGCTAGAACGACTTAGCATGGTGGAGGCCTTTACAGACAACTCAACAATAATATCGCCGCCCTCTTCACAACTATAATAGAGCTTTCCAGTAAGAGTTCCACTTCTCGATGGTTTGCTGTAAACGGTGGCAATGCAAGTTCCATTTCCTTCAAAACTATCTTCGGGGCAACTGCTGCTACTGAGAAAAAAAACATTGCGTGGATTAAGAGACAGACCAATTTCTTTGCATCCTGTGGCGGCGGTGGAAGTTGTGTTTGTAATGGTCACTGTTTGAGAAGCGCTGGTGCTTTCCATCATCAAGCTTCCAAAATTCATGGAAGAGATGTCACTGCTTAATTCAGGATCAGGGGGAGGCGCAGCACGAGTGGCCGTCTTCGTGGAAGGTGCTTCACCGCAACCCACTAAAAAAAAGAGAATTAAAGAAAAGTAAAAACCGAATTTTATTCCACCCATGAAAGATGATGGTAAAAAAATTACACTTAACTGTATAGTAAAAAGAAAGGAGAAATTTCATCATGAATAGTTCTAACAAAAATAAAATTTTTCGCACACCTCACGGGGGGACTAATGCTGTCACGGAGCTTATTAATTCCCTTCCCCTTGATGAGCAAAAAAAAATGCTGAGCAAGATGAAAGAAATTGACCCTGATAGAACTGAGCTTATTGAAGCGATGCTGGTGGGGATTGACGATGTTGAGTTTTTTACTCAGGAGATGGTGCGCGAACTCACCAGCAAAGTGAGCATCGAACTTCTCGCCACCGCTCTCAAAAATCGCCCTCAACGAATTAAAGATCATCTTATGAATCATCTTTCAAAAAATAACCAACGTGACTTTCAAGAAATGCAACAAAGCAAAATGCTCCTCTCAAAAGTCATTGATGCTCAGATTAAAATAGTCGGGATTATTAAAGAACTCCTCAGTAAGGGAAAAGTTGTGATTAATAAAAAAAATGGAGACGAACTGGTTTAAGTTTTATCTCGAAAAGACCGAAATTCTTTTCATGAAAAATTTCATCATATCCACCTCCATCAATCTTTTAATGTTTTTTATTACTTCACCCATTTTCCCTAATTACAGCGCCACCATTGGGACAAAAATAGATACGAGTAAACTGGAAGTTGGAAGTATCGTGTTTTTAGAATCAAAAATGCCTTTTAGTCAACATCCCGGCGTTGTAGGAAATTGGGCCCAAAAAGCATCAAAGGCCTTTTCACGAAATAAATGGAAATTTGAAGAAGGATCAACCAATATGTCTCATACCCTTATGTATGTTGGAGAGGGAATGTTTTTTGATATTGGACAAGACTTTGGAGCTGCCTATTCAAGTAAAATGATCCCTCGCGATGATTTTCGCCTCGTAAGACTTTCTAAAAAAAATGACACTCACTTTCTTTCTATGTATCCTGATAAAGAACGCGAAGAAGCTGGAGATCTTTACAACTATCATTTTTTTAATAACAAAAATAAAGAAGTTGGCAAAGAGTCTGCTGCTCTCGCTAAACTCTTTGTCGAAAGATATCAACACAATAGAAAAAAGAAAAAAACCTTATTTGGTTATCGCCGCTCAGGGTACAATGCTCTTTCGGCCGCCTCATCGCTCTTTAGAAGTAATTCTTTTGAATCGCGAGCAGAGAACAACCTGCTTTCATCTACTGCTGATGCTATCATGTTAAAAAAATGCGCTAACTTTGTGCCTAATAGAAAATACTTTTGTTCTTCTATGGTGGCCAATATTCAACAAATGGCCGAAGTCATGATTTTATTGGAAAAAAAGAATGATCCTATTTTAAAAAGAACAATCAATTGCAAAAACCTGCCCCAAGCGAGAAAAAAAATTCTTGAAGAACTCAAGAAAAAAGAAAGTCTCTCTGCTAATCTTGACTTAAAAATCCATGCCGATACTGTCACTCCTGCGGGCCTTTATAGCTATTTCAAATATAGCAATGATAAATATGATCACAGTGCCACCCTCCGCTCTCCTAGAAAACCACGCCCCTCTCCTAAAAAAAAACATAGCGGAATAGGAAGAGAATATCTTATTAACCATCGAGGAAAAATTAAAAGAGTTGATATCCCACCAAAACCTAAATCACTTTTTGGACGTCTCAAAGACTACACAAGAGAAAAGAGAGATCTTTTCTATCAATACCTACAAGATATCTGCCAAGATAAAGTACAAGGTCTCAATCCTGTATTAATCTATCTAGCAAAACAAAAAAAGGCATCTCCTCAATGTCTTAAATTAAAAGACGCTGATAAAACTTGTCCTCGTAATATTGAAGAGGCCGAAACAAAAATGACAGTAGACAAAAAATGCTCTTCTCAAGAGAGGTCCACCTCCTCATGCGAGGAAGCTCTATTTGAAGTTATCTTAAGTTCGGCCCATGTAGATGCTCGAATGTTTGAACAAATTCTTCGCGGCGGCCATGTTCAAATTCAAGACAAGGGAAAAACTTATAAAAAATTAAAAAAAACGATGTTCTCTGATCTCTGTAAAAAAGAATCATCAAAAAGAAAATCATCACACAAGTCTTCGAGGCAACAATTTGGCCATCATGGAAAGTTTGCCGAGTGGCTTATTGGTTCAACAGAAGAAAGTAGTTGGTTTCAACTAGAGCGTAGCGCAGGGACAATAAACTTAGAAGGAATCAAGCATCTAGGTGATTTTTTTCTCTATAAGAAAACAGGAGACAATATTGGACCTGCGGGACGCAGCGTACATACTGACAAAAACCCTATGACATTTCAAAGAAAACGAAGACATTCAACTTCTCGATCTACTCAATCTGCACGCTAATTTTTTTTTTTCAAAAACCGACAAAGAGATAACTTGTTTTATTTACAGGAAGAGGAATACCTATGTCGCAAGGTCGGTTAAGGAAGAATCTTATGATCTTCTACTTTTTGGTCATCTCTATTTTTATTTCTTTTTATCTTAAAAATTTTTTAAGTTCATCAACTCAAATAAATAATCTCTTTCATTATCCCTACTACACAGCAATCTCCATTCTTATCAATATCTTCTTTCTTCTCAATTTGTTTAGCAACAAAAATATCACCTCTTCTTCCATTCAAAAAATCATCTCTTTTTTTATCATCTTCTTTATTTCTTTAAAACAATATCAAATATCACAGCTCTCTGAGTCTTATGATTCATTTATCAAGATTACTACGTTTTACTCTCTTCCTTCTATCTTTTTTATAAGCTCTGCTCTTATCCTTTGGTTTCACTCTCTTCTAAATTTTTTCTTAAAAGACAATGAAGTAAAAAAAGAATTAAATAACACTATCGCCATTATAACTCTTTCTTTAACAACGGGGTCTCTTTTCTACATCTTATCATCCCCATCCCCTCCTCTTTTTTTTATCCTTTTCAATATTAATATAATCCTCATATCTTTCTTCTTTTTTGACATTGAACTTCTTAAAGAAAAAAAATCTTTTATTAGCAATTTTGTAGTTTTTCTTATAATTGTTCTTTCTTTTAAAATTATCATAAAGAATAACAATGAATATAAAGATGATCTCATTAAAAAATCATCTCTGGCCAAAGAACACATTCTCAAAATAACAAAAGAAGAAGAGCACAGCATAAAAGAAATCATCTCTAAAGAAGATAGCTTCAGCAAAGAAAAATGGACAGAGGAAAATATTTTCAACAAAAAAAGTCCTCTTTTAATGGGAATTCTTGTATCTAAAAAGATCGATGGAAAAGAAGAAGTCTGGAGCTTATTTCAACGACCTGGTGTCTATCTAAAAAAAAATACAACGAATAATCATATAAAATTATCAACATCAAATAAAAAAGGAAATTATCTTTATAAGAAAATGAAATTTAAAAAAAACAGTGACATAACTTTTGTTTTAGATCTCCCCCTTGCTCTATCGGAAATAAAAAAAGAATACCTTATCAATCTCTACACGATGAAAGAAAACAATAAGTTCGAAAAAAAAATTCTTGAGCTATCACCCATCATCCTCTCTCTTTTTCATAAAAAATTTCTTGTCTCTCCTGCAAACATTCATTCATTTGAAATAAAATACTTTATTAATGAGATTTCAATCATTCTTCTAAGTTTCTTTTTTTCTCTTTTCTGGTCATTTTCAAGAAAATCTATAGCTCTTCTCAAGCAAAAAAATGATCTCATACAAAAAAACCATCAATTTCTCAACACAATATTAGAAAATATACCTTGTGGTATTTTCAAGACTGACGAAGAAGGAAATTGTAATTTTACTAATAAATTTTGGCATAAAATAACTGGAATAGATTTCAAAGAGGCCCTTAACCATGGCTGGGCGGAGGCCCTTTATAGAGAAGACAAAAATTTTGTTCTCAAAAAATGGGAAGAATACATCTTAGATAAAAAAGAATTCAATGAAGTCTATCGCTTTAAAAACGTGAAAAACAAAGAAATTTCCTATATCTCCTGCAAGGTTATCCCTCTCTATAATGAAGAAGAAAAAATCATTGGTCATTTAGGGATCATTAATAATCTCAACAAGCAAAAAGAAGATGAACTAAAAATAAAAGAAGAAAAAGATCTATTCAATAATATTATCGATAATCTTCCTATTGGTCTTTACTGCCGAGAAAATATTATGGGAGAAAACAAAATAACCATTTGGAACAAAAAATGCTTAGAAATTTTTGGTAGCTCTATTTATGAAATAAATTCAAAAAGCTCTCATAATCTTTCTCATGATATTGCCGAGCATCTTCTTAATCAAGAAAAAGAAGAAGATGAAGCAAATGAATATCAGATCGATAAGTCTCACGAATCAATTTATCTCAATGTTCCCTCAAACAATTATGGTGAGATTGCCATTAAAACAAAAAGACAAACTATTCATAAAAACAAGCAACGATCTATTAAAGTGGCCATTATTGAAGATATTACGACTGAATTAAAGAAAGAAAAATTCATGGAAGAACAAAAAATAAAACTCACTCATGCTGAACGCCTATCTTCTCTTGGGGAGCTCTCTGGTGGCATTGCTCATGAAATCAATAACTCCCTCACTGTTATTGACTTTAACAATAAAAAACTTATCTCTCTTAGCGCAAAAAAAGAAAATGATCCTCAAGCAATCGTTCATCTTGCCAAACAAAACTCTTCACAAATCATACGAATCACAAAAATCATTAAAGGTCTTAAGGCCTTTGCTAGAGACTCAAGCAATGATCCCTTTGAGCTATCAACATTAAAGCAAATAATTAATGAGTCTACAGATTTCTGTATTGATAAATTTTCAAAGTATAACGTGGAGCTTGAAATTACTCCCTATGATGAAAGCTTAGAAATTGAGTGTCGCCCCATTCAAATATCTCAAGTCATTTTAAATCTTCTCAATAACTCCTTTGATGCCATCTCTCAACTTGATAAAAAATGGGTGAATATTCAAGTCAAAGATAACAAAGAAGAAGACCTCGTTGAAATTATTATTACTGACTCAGGTTCTGGAATCTCGCCTGAGATGGCCGAAAAAATACTCACCCCCTTTTTCACAACAAAGACCGTGGGAAAAGGATCAGGAATGGGGCTTAGTCTCTCCCTTGGCATTATTAAATCACACAAAGGGGATCTCTTTTTAGATATGGCCTCACGAAACACCTCCTTTAAAATATTCCTCCCTAAAAAACAAAATCAAGGTCAAGAAGATGAAGAAAAAGGAAAAAGAAATGCTTAAAAAATCTATCCTTATTGTTGATGATGAAATAGGCATTACAGAGCCACTCTCCTACTTTTTTGACGATCAAGGCTGGGAACCCATTACTGCAAAAAATGGAGAAGAAGCGCTCCAAGTTCTACAAGATAAAACGATTACTGCTATTTTATCAGATGTTAGAATGCCTATTATGGACGGAATATCCCTTCTTGCTAAAGTGAGAGAAAATCCCTCTACCAAAGAAATCCCCTTTTATTTTATGACAGGTTATGCAAAAGAGAGTAAAGAAGAAATGATGAAACTGGGAGCAACACATATTTTTGATAAACCCTTTCAAATTGAGGAACTTCTAGAGGTCATCTTAAAAACTAAATAACCATACCTATTATCGAGGAATTTTTACGTGCTTTCCTTTTTCAAAAAAAATAACATTCTTCTTTTGAAGTCTTTGACTCTTCTTTGTCTTTTTTCTTATTTTTTTTTCTTTCATCCTCAGAATGAAATAGATGAAAAAACCTGGCGCCTTTTTGCTGTCTTTATTTGCACTATATTTGCCGTTATCTTTGAAATTGCTGAATCAGGTATCCTAGGACTTACGGCCATTACCTTTCTTTCTCTCTTTAAAATCACAACCATCTCTCAGGCCCTCTCCACTTATGCCAACCCCATCGTCTGGCTTATTTTCACGGCCTTCTTTATGGCCCGTGCCATTATTAAAACAGGACTTGGCAAAAGAATTGCCTACTTTTTTCTCGCCCACTTTGGCAAAGGCCCTCTTGGACTCTCTTATAGTATTTGCCTTACGGAACTTTTTCTCGCCCCTTTTATTCCCAGCAACACTGCTCGCGGTGCCGGCGTTGTCTTTCCCATCGTAGGGTCTATTGCAGATAATCTAGAAGAAAACCTTGGAGCAAAAGAAGGTGCTGCTTTCATCTCTTACCTCCACGCACTCTCTTTTCAAGTCAATATGATAACAAGTGCTCTCTTCCTCACTGCAATGGCCGGAAACCCTCTCGTCGTTGCCATGGCCGGAAAATTTGGTGTAGAAATCACTTGGATGGGGTGGCTCAAGGCCGCTTGTGTCCCAGGACTTATTTCCTTAATTTTGCTCCCCCATTTTTTGCGCAAAGTGCTTCCCTTTCATATAAAAAAAACAGACCTCTCTTCTAAGGCCAAAACAGAACTCAGGGAGATGGGATTATTCTCTCTTGATGAGAAAAAAACTCTTTTCATTTTTTTTGTCGTTATCGGTATTTGGATTTTTGGTCCTCAGTACGGCATTTCTGCCACTGAAGGCCCTCTTCTTGGTATTGTTTTAATGCTCTTTGGCCGCGTTCTTACATGGAATGATATTCTCAATGAAAAAGCGGCCTTTAATACCTTCCTCTGGTTTGCCCCTCTTCTCATGATGGCCAACTTACTTTGGGAGCAAGGAATGATGGATTGGTTTGGGAAAATTTGCGGAGAGCAGCTCGGTGATCTTCAGTGGCAATATCTCTTTATCGCGATGGGCCTTGTCTACTTTTTCTCTCATTACTTTTTTGCAAATACGACAGGACACATCTCCTCTATGTATCCACCCTTCTTGGCCATTTTAGTGGCCAAAGGAATCTCTCCACTCCTCGCCGCTCTCTCTTTGGCCTATTTTTCCTCTCTCTCGGCCTGCCTCACCCACTACGGAACAGGAACAGCACCCGTCTATTTTGCGGCCTCCAAGCAAAAACTCTCTACCTGGTTTAAAACAGGGCTGGCCATGAGTCTCTATCATCTCGCTATTTTTGGAGTCATTGGAGTCTATTGGTGGAAAATTATTGGCCTTTATTAACCTGAATTCGGAATTAAATATCCCTCCTAGGTAGTATCCACACCTCAGTTTGGTAGAAACGAGAAGTTCAAGGCGACAAAGAAGCTAGGAGCGAGTCGTATTTCCTATACGTCGCAGCGACGAGCGACTGTAGGAGACGAAGAAATTCGATGTTTATCCCAAACTGAGGTTTATTAACCTTTATTTTGTGGCCATTTGACAACTCTCTTCTCTAGAAAAGTAAAAAAGAGATGAAACATAATGGCCATCAGTGAAGCGGGAATTGTTCCCTCTAAAATCAGACCTGTATCATTAACCGTCAAACCTGTAACAATGGCCCTTCCCAAACCACCGGCCCCAATAAAGGCGGCAAGAGTCGCATTTCCCACATTAAAAACAGTAGAGAGTTTAATCCCTGACAAAATAGAAGGAAACGCCATCTTCAGTTGAACTTCAAAGAGCTGACTTTTTTTACTGGGAAGAGTTGCTTGGGCCACTTCGGCCAAAGAAGGATCAATAGAAATAAGCCCCGTATAAGTTGTGCGAATAATAGGTAAAAGAGCGTAGAGAAAAAGGGCCATAAGGGCCGTTTTCATTCCAAGACCCAGTAAGGGGATAAAAAAGCTCAAAAGGGCCAAAGAGGGAATTGTCTGAAGAAGCTCACCTGCCATTAAAATAAAACGCCCTATACGCGGGAAATAAAAGGCCAAGAGCCCAAAAGGAACCCCCAAAAAAATAGCGGCCAGGGTACTCACCATCACAAGATAAAAATGCTCTATCGTTAACGTCATAAGATCAAAACGAAATACAGAGCGATTTTCATCTCTTTTATCTTCTAACGTGTCCTCTAAAAAAGCAGAGGCCACTTCGTGAAATCCCCACTTTTTAATTTCAACTAAATAATTCATTTTTTGCATTAATTCATTAGTGATGGCATCTTCACACTCTTTGAAAACTTGCTTTATTTTTTCATTTTCGATAATCTCTTGGCGAAAAAGAATAAGAGGATCATAGCGAGGAAAGAAATTCTTATCATCTACAAGCAGAAGAAGATCACTATTTTGATAAAGTTTAGCATCCGTCGTATAAACCACTAAAATATCAATCTTGTTATGATCAATAGAAGAATAACCTAAACTATAACTAAATGTCTTAATCTCTCCAAAGGTAAAATCATAAAACCTTTCAACGGCCCTAATGCCATCTGCGCGGTTAGAAAATTCATAATTCATACCAATTCGCAGCTTTGAGGCATGATCTTTCAAATCTGACATTTTTTTTATATTTAATTTTTCTGCAATTTCTCGCTGAATCCCAAAGGAATAATTATTAGAAAAACCTAGTGTCCCACTCGTCGTAATACCTTCTTTTTCTAAAGAACTACGAATCTTTTTTAAGTTATTTAACTTCGGGTCTTTGAGAATATTATGAGAAATCGTCCCTGTATAATCTATATAA
>NODE-585-length-12885-cov-9.26399_pt1 | contig 12885 bp, 16 predicted proteins | sample MGYA00139097_ERZ477577 | MGnify/ENA metagenome assembly ERZ477577 | reverse complement strand
TGAGACAAGGTGTCGGTGCCTTGATCAAGCTACTTTTCTTTATTTACTCATGGTTTCAGCGGTCCTTCCTAAATTTCTGTAATAAATCTACCTTATTTTAATTTGTAGACAAAGTAAATATGATTTGTCATCAAAGCAAAATTAAGACCGTGTGATTGTCTTTTGTATTTTGATAATCGTATATATTATATATATTTATTTGCATATACTGCATTATTATTCAGCTTTATTGTATATATTTAAACAAAATTATAATTTGTGCACATTTGACATATGTTTTGCTCTATGTTCAAATAATTGATGTAAGAGATGAGCCTAAAGGTGTCATCGCAAGTGTAATTACAGCTTAAAGTTGATGTGTCTGCCATGAGAGCACGAGACTTTGACTCCATTTCTAATGAGTGGAATATCAACGACGAAGGAGATAGGTGGAATATGAAAGTACAATTTCCTCATAAACAAACCTTCCACTATTGCTTAGATGACTTCGTTGACGTTCCCGAACAACGGCATGGTCCCCCACGGTATGATGCCGGTCAGATAATTATTACGATCAAAGTTTTCCAAATTTCCCATTCCCCAAAAAAATAATTAATGGAGGTTATACGTGTGAGGAATATATGGTGATATTCGTTTCGACAGCACCCAGCCGTCACTACCAGTTGTCGGTTCCATGATGGAAAAGATGTTCTCCCGTGGCTCAGATGCTTTCGGGACTATGTTGCAAGGAAATCCGTGTTTCGGTCATCGTCGCCTCAAAATCTTTTATTTAAGCTAAAAATCCAGGCAACCAATGTCTGATCCTTTCCTGGGGCTTGATATCGTTTTTAACGGTTGCATTTATAATTATCGTGAACTCAGAAGTGACCTGGAAGAAGAGGGGTATCATTTTTTTTCGGAGGGTGATACCGAAGTCATATTAAAAGCCTATCACGCATGGGGAATGGATTGTGTCTCCAAACTCAATGGCATGTTCGCCTTCGTTATTTTCGAAAGGGATTCAGATAGAAGAATAATGGCACGTGATCGACTCGGCATTAAACCATTATACCCAGACGATAGAGATGAGTTTCTACGTTTTGCTTCTAGCTTGCCAGTCCTACTCGTAAGTGAAGGGATTGATACCGATATAAATCTAATTACGATGCATCATTATCTCCACTGGCATGCCGTTGTACCGGCGCTAGATAGGATACTCAAAGGTATGACAAAACTTCCCACCGCAACCATAAGAATGCTTGAGCCCGATAGTTTATTTAAAGAAATGAATGTCATTGGTCTTGAAAAAGAGTACCAACTAATCCGCACTTCCCCAAAGTCAAAGCCCTCTTAATTATTATTGCTATAAATTTACTGGAGGATGCTATGGAAGCAACATTAAGCAGTGTCGATTTACTTAAAAGGTATGAACTGGGAGCACAAGACGGCACAATAGGCAAGTGCCGTGATTTCCTCTTTGATGACAACGCTTGGGTGATTCGCTATCTGGTGGCTGATACGCGCAAATGGCTTCCCGGGCGTAAGGTCCTGATCTCCCCGATCAGCATCGGCACTGTAGATGGTGTAAACCAGATCATACACATTGGGTTGAGCAAGGAACAAATGAAGAGCTCTCCGCCGCTCGACTCAGATGCCCCGGTGTCACGTAAGTACGAGGTTTTATTCAACAGATACAACGATTGGTCTGATTATTGGGGAGGCTCTGGTCTCTGGGGTCAAGACCCATACCCCCGGACACTGTGGCAAAGAAAAGAGCTTCTTGAAATTGAACAAGCAGCGGAAGGTAAATCGAATTTGAGATCAGCGAATGAGGTTGCCGGATATCGGATTCATGCACGTGATGAGGATATCGGTCATATCGAGAATTTTCTGCTGGAAGAAGATAGTTGGCTTATTAGATACCTCATTGTCGATACAAGTAATTGGATGCCTGGCAGTAAACGCGTCATTGTGAATCCAAACTGGGTAGAATCGGTCGACTGGGCCGACCACTCAGTAATCATCAAAATGACCAAGGAGCAAATAGAGAGCAGCCCGGAATACAACCCACACCTTCCCATCTATAGAGATTATGAAAAATCTATCTTTGATCACTATAAATTCCCCTATTACTGGTAGGACCTAAAAATTGGCTCACATCGGTAACTACTATGTTCCCCCAGAATAGTTTGACCCATAGATGCTGTACCCAGCATTTAATCAAATAGAGGTTGAAGTTATGCGCATAAGAAAAGCCGTTTTCCCCGTCGCCGGTCTCGGCACTCGTTTCCTACCTGCTACCAAAGCAATGCCCAAGGAAATGCTCACCGTGGTGGACAAGCCGATTATCCAATACGCCGTTGAGGAGGCACTGGCTGCTGGTATCGAACAGATCATTTTCGTCACAGGAGCCGGCAAAGGTACTCTCGAGGATCATTTTGACTCCGACCTGGAACTGGAACAGACGTTGGAGAAACGAGATAAAACGTACCTTCTTAAAACCGTCAAATCGCTGGTTCACTCATCCGGCAATATTGTCTATACCCGGCAAAGCGAACCACTTGGACTCGGCCATGCGATCTGGTGTGCTCGTGATATAGTCGGTGACGAGCCTTTTGCCGTAATGCTGGCGGATGATTTGATCCGCAGCGAAGTTCCGGTGATCCATCAGATGATCCAGGAATTTGACCGACTGCGCGCGTCTATGATGGCAATCGTCGAGGTTCCGTTTGAAGATGCAGATCGCTATGGGATTATAGAACCGGGACAAGAGGTAAATGGAAGTGTCCGGGTTACATCTATGGTCGAAAAACCTGAAAAGGATAAAGCACCATCAAATCTCGCTGTAATCGGAAGATACATTTTGACGCCCCGTATCTTCGAATACTTGGGCAGGAAAGAGAAAGGAGCCGGCGGTGAGATTCAACTTACCGATGCCATTGCTCAATTATTGGAAGAACAACCGGTGTTTGGCTTTAAATTCGAAGGAAAACGCTATGACTGTGGTGATAAAGCCGGATTTCAGCTGGCCAATGTTGCCTTTGCGCTGGACCGGCCGGAGTTGAGAGACACACTTCTGCCTAGTCTAAAAAAAATGCTTGGCTGATCAGTGCTGTCGGCATGGAACATACATATAATATTGCTCTCTTATTTCCTGTTTGGTCGATGTTATGATCAACTCCGCCCGTTCGATGATCTTTTCTTCCACCCCGATTCGGTGATTAATCCTGTACTGCCGGTCGATGCGGGCCTCGCTGAGTCCGTCGCCAAGAAGCTTTTCCTTTTTGTTTCTGCCGAGGGAGTGGCCGGTAAAAACGAAGTGTGCGTCAAAAGCCTCAGCCAGACGCAGAGCCACATATCCGGCATCGGCGTAATGACCGTGAAAAATATCGGGTACTCGCTTTTGCGATTTAATAAACCGGATAGATCGGTCGATGAAATTTTCGAGCTGCGGCCAGAGCAACTCCTTGCGCATGTATTTTTTCCCGCCGCAGCGGATACGCACGATCCGGGCGTGTTCTGAGAGCGGTTCAAATTGTTCCGCATAATCGGGTGCTACGGCCGGATCGTCTATCAGTCTGGTCACCAGGTCGACCTGGTCTATTTCCTCACATTCGCCGAGCGCCTTGGCCAGCTCCAGAACGTATTTAACCTGGCCCCCGGTATCAGCATCTCTTCCAAGCTCAGGAGAAAATCCTCTGATCAGGCCATGGATGCTAAATAGTTGGACATATAATCCGCCATTCTTCATACAATTCAGATCTGCTGCTTTGCCAATTAGATTGCCTCTATTATAAATAGACTTGTTTTTTACCTATACGAGTGTTGGAAAGGATTAGGTTCTGCCAATTTCATTAAAACATACTGTCAGAACATATTATAGCTGCTCATAAAGAACCAGGAATCGAAGAATTGATTTGGGGGTAGGTATTTCTTTCTTGGCAATGTTAATACGCGTAACCTTTCCCCATCAAATCGGTTCAGTTTCATGTTATGTTAAAAGACTGATACCGACATCTTCGGGGGATATAATAGAGAGTCTATACTTGGGTTGCCTTTTACCAGGATTTGTCTGTTCGTATATACGAAGTACCCCAAGAATAGGTCTCTGCTCGATTAACGCAAAGGTATCGCCAGAATGGACGATTTGTTTTTTTCTATGAAGTTCACTGGAGAGAGATTTGTTAAGCGATTCAAAGGAAAATGTCGCAAATTCGCCAAATTTGCCAATCCCCAAAATCCTGGTCAGCCCTGTAAAATTATTCTCTCTATAACGGGTGTCGTGACACACAATAATATAAGGGGGGAAGAGAACGAGGCCTTCAGAGGACAAAGTCTGCTCCCTTGTGAGTTCAAGATCCTGAACAAAACGACGTGCCTGCTTAACTGAGAAGTTCAGCTCAGTCTTGTTATACGCAAAATACATTGGAGGATCTATCAACCCGACTGAGATGCACGTGCTGATCCGTGTCCGTGCACCATAGGGTGGTTTCATATAGGTCGGGCAATGGCTTTTAATAATGTCGTCCGAACTTATTTCCAGCGCTGTCGCACTACCAATTTTTTTGGTTCGCCGAAATGCCGCCTTTTTGTAGGTGAAAATTCTCCTTGCCGCTCTTGAGAAAAATCCACTATCGAGATTGATTGCCGGGGCGATACCGTCATGATAAAGCAGTGTCGCGTTATCATTCTGCATCGCATTTCGGATTTTATCTCGAAATGCGTGTGCAGAAATTTTTCCGTAACTTTCGTATCTGATGTACCGTTCGTCGACATCCTGATAGATCAGACCACCGGGAATGAAGATCGCTCCTTTATTATCGAACTTGCCGGTTGCACCTTCTTCGTTGGCACCAGGCATGTTCCCTTCTTCATATTGTCTGATCATCTGGCAGAGAGTATGGAAACGAATGGTAATAATTTCCCTTATTAATTCATTCCCTATTATGTGCTTCTTAGACGTCACGACTCGTGTTTTGTGTTTCTCAAAATTATTGACAATCTGTGGATGGTGGAATCAGCATCATTACCAAACTACTCTCGTCTCAACCTATATAACGAAAGGGATTAATTCCAGATGATTTCATTGTTGATATCTCTGACGCCAATTACTCTTGAAGCGCTTTCGTATGCTTCAAAAGCGGTTTTCGCCGAAAAAACTTTTCCCTGCAGCGTAACGTTTCCTTCAGTTACGATCACCCTGATTTTTGCTTCCTCTATATAATGATTTTGTTTAAAAGACTCGGTTATTGCACGAGCAATAATTTCATCGGTAATATGTTGCGATGGTACAACGGTCAACAGGTTGACTACATCTTTTACACCCGACAAATCACCAACTACTGATTCGACCTTTTTACGGCCCTCCATAGAATCTACTACGCCTGAAATCGTTACCACGCTGTTTTTCACGGATATTTGAGGATCATGCTGTGACGTACTCGAGTTGTTTTTAAGGGCAGTTATGGCGTTGGATGCCACCATATCGTCAGTACAAGCATTTTCTGGCACTGGAGCGGTTATCTCCAACTGATTATCGACACTTTTAACTGACTTCTCATCCCACGCAAGCAATGACAATTCCCTCTTTTGTGAAAAGGAAGGTATAGTACCTGTTAACCTGACACGGCCATGAGAAACCTCTACGACAATCAGCGAATTGTCAATGCGGCTATCGAATTCAGCTCGCTTTGTAATAAGATCCTTTATTTGAAAATCGTTTAGTCCCATAACATTTACCAGACTATTGATAACCCTATTCTATCAACCTAAGGTTTCTGAGTGCTCGGAAAAACAAAAGATTTCCATGATGAATCTTGATGGGTAGTGAAAATAGGTGGCTTTAAAATACTATTCGCTACTTTTTCACCCCGCTAATTGCTCTGTAGTAGCAGGGCAAGCAATAGAGCCCGATCTACAAGACTATGACGGATGATGAACTCAGACTTTTGTTTATCGAATCCACCAAGTGGTCCGAATCCATCAAGTTTTGGAACGTCCATCGAGACATTACAGATGTCGGACGAACTCCATCGATGCTCGGGAACTACATTGCTGTCTAAGCGTTTCGCGATTCTACTGACGGCACCATACAACTCCATGCTCACTTCACTAGACGGCAGCGGCTGTCTGGTTAGACCGCCGTCGAGTTGAGACTGAAGTGTTTTGGTGAATTTTCTGGTAAGTGAAGCCGATTTTCTGATCCGCTTATCGATTCTTTCAAAGTCTGCAACTGTGTTGAACCGGACACTGATTTTTGCAGTACCGTAGGCAACCGTCTTGAAGATGTTTGAATGAAAATTGGTGGCGAAGGGGGCAATTACGTTTTCAGTATCATTTTTGCCCAGATCGACAATGGTTGAGATGGTTTTAAAGAAATGGGCCGCGGCCAGCGCTACATTCTCAGAGCGGCTTGAGTCAATAAGTTTCAGATTGTAGGTGTATGATGCGGACCCAGACCTGGATGTGACGATGCTGCCTTCGACGCTGCCTCCATGCAGACTGATTACCCGTTTTGCGTTTCCTGCCTTCTGGGAGATGATATTTTTGGAGAACTTGCCGGCGATTGCCGAATCGGTTATGACCAGCACGCCAATCCGTATCTTGCGCAGCAGTCTTGCAAACCGCAATGCCTGGAAAGCGGATATGCAGGTAACGATACCGCCCTTGTTCTCCCACATGCTGGTGCCGTACAACCGGTGTTCGGTGGCCTGAAAGTTCTCGTGATTCGACATTTTCACCGAATCGTCTATGGGCATCAGGATGAGGTAATCCAGCTCTTCGCCGTTCGCGTTGCTGAGAAACAGAAGGTTCCCTATCTCCAGTTCCGGATATATTTCACTCGTAAAATTGAACGGCGCCAGCTGAGACTTGATTAATTCGGAGCATTTGTTGACACCTTCAATATTTCTCACATGCGTATCAATATTGACCAGCTTTTCCAGAATGGCTTCTGTGGACTGTTGTCGCCCGCGTAAATACGTTCTCAGACGGCTTTTTAGAGGCAACCGCTTGTCTTTTTCCTCAGGCAGCTGAGAGAGCAGGCTCCCAGAGAAATAGCGCACGGATGCGACGTCGAGCATCCTGTTGACCAGGGCGCAGAAATCATATCCAGCCACCCCGGCGGCGTACACATAGGATCCGCCGCGGCCGAGGCTTGCCATGGAGTTGACTTCCAGCAGGTAGATATTGTCGGCCGCATCCAAGCGGATATCAACTCGGGCAAAATCTCTTAACTCAAGCGCACGAAAGGCCTGCTTGCTGTATTCGATCATTTTCTCGGCGAGCTCCGTCGACAGATTCGCCGGGCAGATCTTTTCCTTGGGCCGCTTCTTTTTATCCTCTTCCGTCTGAATGGCGTTCGGATCGCCTTCAAGATCGAATTCCAGGACCGGGAATGCTTCAATCGGAGAATTACCCAGCAATCCGACCGCAAACTCACGGCCGGGAATAAATTGTTCAACGAGGGCCTGTTGCTGAAATGTGGTGACAATGAAGCCGATAGCTTCCCGTAAATCGTCTTCCTTGTGGACGACTTTCAATCCAAAGGAGACGCTCTCCATTTTCGGTTTCACTATGACCGGATACCGTACCTTTGAGAGGTCGTCATCCGGTGTGTTGAAGACCCAGAAATCAGGGGTTGGCAGGCCGTTGTTCTGCCATACGATTTTGGTCATCACTTTATCCAACGCCAGAGCATGTCCAGATGGGGCCGAACCCAGATAGGGGATACCAAGCATCTCGAGCAGTGAGGGGAGGTGGGTATAGCGGCTCTCACCCTGAATGCCGTAGGCCATATTAAATACCATCCCCATCTGGTCACCATCGATGGCTTTGGGCATGAAATTCTGGAGACGCTCGATCACGAACATATTACCGTCTATGACACGGGTGTTGTGTCCACCGAGCTCGAGACAGTTAGCCACTCTTTGAACGTTTTTTTCAGAATAGAACTCCTTATTCTGCATGCCGAACTTGTTCAGGACACCAGTGATGTCTTTATTGTAGATGATTGCGACTTTCATATTTTATCTCGCCTGATGCTGCTGTTATATAACCCCGCACATCCCGAGGAAGTTCTTAACCATCAGTAAGCCCTGGGCGCCTGAAACTTCAGGATGAGCCTGAAATCCATAGATGGGTTTGTCTTTGTGCCGAATAATTTCATTCGGTGTCGTATCAGACTCCCCTATGGAGATAAAATCATCCGGCAGTTCAGAGACATGATAGGAGTGCCTCTTAACTAGACTGACCTCCTGGGTGTTCAGTCCTGCGAAGATTGGATCTTCCTGTGTCAAGCGGATGGTCTCTTTTTTCTGATGAGATTTATCGAGTTTTTTTATGCGCCCTTGGTAAGCGGCGGCAATGATTTCATGCCCCAGGCAAAATCCGATGATGGGGACATTATAATTCATGACCGCGACGAAGTTAGTCGTGAGGTTGAGCGGTTCATAGGGATTACCTCGGCCGCCGGAGAGAATGATGCCGGAGACCTGGGACTTGACGGACAATGTAATTGGTTGGTTATGATCGAAAAATACATAGTCAAAATCTTGTTCTGAAAGATATTGACGCTTGAACTTCTTGATAAAACTGCTCTGGTTGTCAACGATCAGGATCATTTTACCTTCCTCCCGAGGATAATGACTCGTTCTAAAGCTTCCCTTCAGATACCTTATCTACTCAGGTCCGTTTTGCCAATGTCGGGTGCCCTTCTATTTCTTCTTGAATACAGCTCTCCAGCCAGTTACCGGCTGCATGATCGGACGGCAGACATTGCTCACCGCACCGGCCTGTTCTGTGACATAGAATGCTCCCGGATCAAGCGCCATGACAGTCTGCATCAAACTTTTCAAGTCTCTTCTACGACAGACGATATAGAGTTCCTGCACTGGACCATCTTTTCCATCACCATTGAATGTGGTAACCCGGTATCCTTTATCTCTAATTTTCGAGGCTATTGAATTGGAGTTGCCTTTACTAATAACTCTAAAAATCAGATGGCCCATCGCGATAATCTTCTCTATCTTGATGCCGACGAGATTTCCACTTGCAAACCCAAACGCATACACAACGCCAAGCAACGGCTGCTGCATAACGGTCTGTACGACAGTCGAGATGATTACCAACCAGATGGCAGATTCAAAAAAACCAAGCCAGAAGGCCAGCGTGGTCCGACCGTGTACGATTGCAATGGTTCGAAGTGTGCCAAGAGACACATCGGTTAAGCGGGCGAAAAAAACGACTATCGCATAAAACCAGTCAGTGTTTTGAAATAATCCAAATATATCCATTTCTATGACAAATAAACGTCTAGGTAATAGCTGATTTAACTAATAATTAAATTCACTTTTCTCTTTTACAGTCCTTCTTATCTCACCAACGTATTTCCGCGTTCTTTTCGTAAGATTTTCAACTTTGATCCCAAAATCATCATCTTCTTTGAGTATGGAATTAGCTTTTACCGATAATTCTTCGAGCTGCTCTCTATACCGATCAAGCTCCTTCATTAAGGTCCTTCGCTTGTCATGTGTTTCTGCCAGAGAATCAACGTAAGAAGCGAGTCTCGAAACAGAAAGCTCGACGAGAAAGTCTCTGGGGACCTCGTAGCTGCATGAAACATCTTCTATTTGGTCCAAAGCCTTTTTGCTCAGCACAAATGTCTTGGGTCTACAGTCGCTATCATTACGAGAATGCGTTACGGCGTCATTTGTTAGCAGTTTCAGAGCCTTCTCGTCCTCAAGCAGTTGGTCCAGCAACGTTTTTTGTTTGATACCCAAATGCTTGGCGGACACTTTCAATAGGTTGATGGTCTTCTCCGGAAGCTTGAAAGTAGTCCGTACCGACTGCTTTGCTCTCAATTTCTCCGTATCAAGCTGGAGTTGCTGTTCCTTCATCTTCTGCTCTCTTTTCTTCATAGTCACCTCTTAGTATGCAGTTTACTTAGTGACGAATTCTAATATGGATAAAACATGATGTAAAGTAATTTTTATTTTATGTGTAAAAAGTAATTTAATTGACAAATGACACAAAGTAACTAATATCATTAACAGCAATACAGTAACATTCTGGCCAAAGGCAGTAAGCCTTTGAAATATTGTGCTAAATTAAAAATATTGGAGGTGCAAAATGATAACTGGTTGGAATGATATCAATAAAATTTTTGAGGCCATGTTGCTGAAAGGAAGGATGGACGAATTCTACGAAGACCTTGGGAGATCATTTAGTGTGTGGCCGGAACTGGCAGCAACCGGTTATTACCCGCGAACCAATCTCACAGATGAGGGAGAGCAATTCGTACTAATAGCTGAGTTACCGGGGATAAAAAAAGATGATCTGCAAATCAAAGTTCAAGGAAATTACCTTGAGATAAGTGGAGTAAACAAACTCGATGCTCCTGAGGGATACTCCACTCACCGGAGCGAACGGAAGGCCACTGAATTTACAAGAAGCTTCACGCTACCATCGGATGTAGATGCTGGCAAAGTTACAGCCACACTGAGAAAGGGCCTGCTCACCTTAACGCTGCCCAAAGCTGAAGCGGCGAAACCTTTGCAAATTGCCATTAGTTAAGCAACTAGCAAGCAGACCCGGAATTTGCTTTATGGAGGTAATTATGGACGGAAAAAACCTGATAGAAAAAGGAAAAGCAACGATAGAAGAGACGAAAACCATACTCAAAGCCACCCCACTGGTTGCTATCTATGAAAATGAACACGAGATTCTGCTCCATGTGGAAATCCCCGGTGTGTCTAAACATGATATCAAGGTCCACATTGATAATGGGATGTTAACCCTTTCAGGAGTTCGCACGGTTGAGCGACAAGGAGTGCCAGAATGGGATGAAATAAAAGATGTCGAATATCATCGTTCATTCTCAGTTCCACCAACTATCGACACCGAAAAAGTATCAGCCGATCTTGTTGATGGAGTGCTGGCATTGAGTTTGCCAAAGTCGGAGGCAGCGAAACCCAAGACGATCGAGATCAATGCCAAATAATTAAGGAAATTCGAGCTGACAACAGCCCTGCCTTAAGAATCGGACTGGGAGGGGTGACACACAAATAAAGAGATACATGACACTATGAAATTTCAGCCATTAAATGATCGCCTTCTAGTCCAGAGGCTTGAAGAGGAAGAGAGAAGCACTGGAGACATACAACGTTCTTTTATCGGAATATTCAGAGATATGCATTTGTCGAAAGAACAATCAACTCTTCAGCACAATAACGATTTTCATTTCAACCTTCATCTTTGCATTAATGCTGCTGAGTTACCTGTGTTTAAGATCAAGCACACCGGAACTTTATTCAAAAACGCGTGATCTGACACTTCTGGGGGTGGGGGGGCTTCTTGGTTGTAGTAATTGGATTGAACCTCACGAGGATAAGAAACTTATTTGGCAAAAATATGTGCCGCTAGGGTGAATACAAAATGAAAAAAATATGTTTACTGCTGACCATCATCGCAATAGCTATTAGTTCACAGGCCGCACCGTCGGCAGATGTACACAAAGTGATCAATTGCACGTTCAACAAAAACCGTATTGTTATTTATGAGTATTCTGGGGCTGCTTCCAGGGCAGAGATGGAAGCGTATCTTGAAGAAAAGCCTCCCAAAAACACTGTTGGCGGATTCACCGCTGCCTACTTCTTTAAAAAGGGCTCGACGGTTCCCAGGTCCGGACAGACGCTGTGCGAGTCAATATCGAAGGCCAATGAGATCCTCTATGAAAGCAACCAGATAAGTCCATGGAACTTCGCCTACATGCACGATGTAGGTGGAGATACGCTTGTGGCTGACTGCAAAACGGAACGTCAAGCAGACCTCTGTAGATAGTGGAAGACAATATGGCTGTGATCTCACCGTGATGCCGGACGTATGATAGGGTACATCATGTTTTTTCCTACCAGATGGGTGCGCAAATGCTTGATGGTTTAGTGAAGGCTACAATCATTCGGTCAAAGAAAAGAATAGCCTGAAGTCTGACTTCAAGGGAGTCGTTTCTGCGGCATCACCCTCTGCTTCTGCAAAAATTCTACCATCCGGTCTTGGCAAAGAGCTGTAAGGCAGTCACTAACGGATGAAGGCGAGGATTGACCGGTTTGCCTGAGGCTATATCGCTGAGTTGCTGTGTATACCAGGTCAAGCGAATCATCAAGGCGTGGTCAAGGGCTTTGAAACCGGTCGATATGTCGGCTTGAACCTCATTAGTAAAATCTTCCTCTTGCAGTATGCGATGCGGGATATCGGTTGCCTGTTTGAAAGCCGAAAGTAACTGTTCTTTAAACGTGGGTAGATTTCAGTGGGAAACCTGAACTATAGAAGAGAAACCAAGGTTGAAGGTGCTTCCTGACCACCTGAGAATTTAGGAAATTGGGGCAAACGAGAGGTGTTCGCCGGCAAGGTTAGATTTTCAGAAAAATCTGATCACGAGGGCTATCAGGAAAAAGCTTTATTATATGAGGAGGGGAAGGCCGCTAGATTTGATGTGGCAATTTTTGCAATATACATGAGTGGGCCGAGAAAGAATCACCATCCATAATCATTGGCCTTCCATCACATTTTCGACATTTTTTGATGTAAGGTCATTCAGACCAAACCGCCTCAAGCAACTCATCTTTTGATAGAAAAATAGATGTAATAATATCCTCAGAGACTTTAACTGCTAAAGCAATATCTCTTAATTCAATTGCATCATAGCCCCTATTGTTGAACAACACTCGTGCTGTTTCTTTGATTTGCTGCCTTATCTGGTGCTGATCTTCTGATATACAATTATTTCCCATAATTTTGACATACCTCTTATCATAACAGAGCCGTTCCTCGAGACATTTATTTAGAAAATGACCAAAGGAGCGGCTCTGTCGACTACTGTTACCATTGATGATGGTAATGTTCTCTTTT
>NODE-584-length-12908-cov-4.02155_pt1 | contig 12908 bp, 11 predicted proteins | sample MGYA00139097_ERZ477577 | MGnify/ENA metagenome assembly ERZ477577 | reverse complement strand
CCATTTGAAGATACAGACTACCTTATTCGCGCTTGTGTTGTAAGCTATTGAGTCTGGTGTCGCTACAAGCTCAACCACCGGATGAATGTACTCCCCTTGTGGAGTTGGGTTTGTATCGTTCCATACCTCCGCCAGAAAGTAATCAGGAACATCACTTGTTTGGCGCAGGTCAACCGTAATCTCTAGCTCGCCAACCGTGCCAGTGGGATGCACGAAGTAAAGTCGCCAATGTACCTCTTGAAAGTTTGAGTTTTGGCCCCCGGCTATCGTAATCCATTGATCAACCAGTTTCTGGGACAACCCGAGAAAATACGGCAGACCGTATCCGTGGAACCCACCCGCAAGATTGCTTCAAAACTGGGTCTTGAAGAATTTATCCGGGTAAAGCTCGGTCTTGTGGGCAATCGTATTGTTGCAACGCCCTTACCGAGAAGTGCCGGATGCATCACCAGTATTACAGAAGCCGATGGCATCATCCGCGTGCCCAGTCATGTGGAAGGCATCAAGGACAACGACGATGTTTCAGCAGAACTTCTGCGACCCGTCAGCGCGATTCAAAATACCCTGGTTGCAGTGGGTAGCCACGACAATACACTCGATGTTCTGGCAGATCAGCTCAAAGCCGAAAAATCAAACCTCACACTCTCATCCAGCCACGTCGGCAGCATGGGAGGTCTGATGGCAGTCAAAAAGGGTGTGTGCCATATGGCCGGTTCGCACCTCCTGGATACTGAAGACGGTTCCTATAATGTTCGATACTTGAAAAAATATCTGCCGGGTATGGATGTCAAGCTGGTCAACCTGGTTTTCCGTGACCAGGGATTCATCGTTCCCAAAGGGAATCCCAAACAGATCAACGGGATTGAGGATATATGCCGGGAGGATATCCGGTTTATCAACCGTCAGAGTGGCTCCGGAACCCGCATCCTTCTGGATTATCGATTGGAACAATCTGGAATAGACGCCGGTTTGATCAACGGTTATGAGATAGAAGAGTTTACCCACATGTCGGTGGCGGTGGCCGTTCTCAGCGGCACGGTGGATGTGGGACTCGGTATCTATGCTGCGGCAAAAGCCCTTGATCTCGATTTTATTCCCATGGTCACCGAACAGTACGATCTGGTGATACCCCAGATTTACATTGACATGCCGCAGATGCAAATCCTATTGGATATTATCAACTCTGGTGTGTTCAAAAACCGGGTGGAGGCCCTGGGAGGATACAGCACAAAAAAAACCGGAACCATTATTCTCTAAAACATCCTCCTGGTCAAAGAGGTGAGACATGGTAAAAAAACCTGCTTATGAACTGTTGGACCATACTGCGGATTTTGGAATTCATGTGTTTGGAGACAATGCAAAAAGCCTTTTCCAGAATGCTGCAATGGCCATGAGGAATCAGCTCGTGGAAACGGTGGGCCTTCTCGCCCGAGAAGAAAGACGGATAAGCATACAAGGAAATGACTGGCCCGACCTCCTGGTCAACTGGCTTCGAGAAATACTATACCTTTGGGTAGGCGAAGAACGTTTCGCCCAGTCGATTCAAATCGAATCAATAGCAGAAAAGTGTCTGACTGCGCATTTGTGGGTTGATCCATTTTCCCCTGAGCGACACACGTTAATATCAGAGATCAAAGCGGTGACGTATCATCAGGTTCAGGTTTTTGAAACAGGCAACAGATGGGAAGCCAAGGTCATCTTTGATATTTGAACCGTAACAGCGCCGGATAAAATCAAATTAGGAGAAAGGAAAAAAATGAAAAGTCTTCTGAGACGGAATGCAATCCTTTGGTTGACCCTGGTTGTTTTTTTCAGCCCTTTTGTGTGCCATGCAGCAGAATTTATGGCTGGCGATTGGATGCTCAATATCGGTGGCGCCCTGAGAATAAGCTATAACCAGGAGGACTGTGATGATGATTGTCAGGGTATCTGGCGCACAACCGATACCAATACAACTGCTTATGAAGATTCCGATAAATATCTGACAGGGGATATCTCACATATTGCTGTCAGCGGGTCCCGCCAGATGGGGAGCGGCATGAGCGCGATTTTCAAGACAGAGTGGCGAATCGATACACCGCAAGGCGACGACGATACAATTCTCAGCAGTTACGATCAGTTCCTCGGCATAAATAGCAACTGGGGTCTATTCAGAGGCGGCACCATGGAAACACCCTACATGCAGACCGGCAATACCCTGGACCCTTTTTCCAGCGACGCTCTTTCGACCCGTTTTTTTGTGGATATTCAGTCTGCGCTGCACCACAACACAGGCAAAGGACGTGGGCGTTCAACCAATACCCTTCGCTACGACTCGCCTATATCGAAATCCGGTATGACAAGCCAACTGTTCACCTCAATCGACAACACTGAGAATACGGATCCTGCTTTCGGCGGTGGATTTATCTATACATCACAGAGCATGTCTCTATTCCTGCAGTACTATGACAACGGCCAATCCGGGGATGACGAGGCCGTTAAATTCGGCGGTAAAATCGGTTCAGAGACCTTCTCGCTCTTTGGCCAGTATGAGTACGACAAGGGTTTGATCTCTCTGTCCGAGGGTCTCTCTTCGCTCAATATCGACGGTGTCAACACGGCCGATGACGACAATACCTTCAAAAAGAATAAGACCACTGGAGCAGATGTATGGTTTGTCGGCACTTCCTACACGACCGGAAAGGTCATGCTCCTCTATGAATATGGCCGGCGAAAAAATTCCGACAAGGGCTTGACGAACCAAGATGGTCACACCGCCTGGGTCCTCGGTATGAGCGTACACTTTGACAAATATCTTTATGGCTATCTGGGATATCTCGAAAAAGACTTTAACGACTCTGACAAGGACAAGGATACACGTTATACAGTGGGTGCTACACTGACGTTTTAACGGGAACGAATCTCTTCCAGAGCATCGGCGGCAGCCTCTTTGACGTCTTGGGAATATTCTCCGCTTGAAATGTTGCCGAGAAAATCAATGCTCCGGTCATCACCTGAAGCGCCTATAATATAGAGAATATCTCCTTTCACGGCATCGCTCTGTTGCTCAAACCGTTCTGCCAGGAGCGCTGCCATCTGAACAGCCAGGGAAATCCGGCTTCCTGCAATCTCTTCGGCCGCGGCCATGGCACCCAAACGTATCGAAAACGCTTCATGGGTTAACAGATCGATAAACCCGGGGAATATACGTCCCGCCTTCAGCATCATTTCGGACAGTCCATAGGCATTGCCGTCAGATATCATGGATGCGAGCGTCTCTGTACTCAGTTGCGCCGGATCCCGACTCTGAATGGTATTGAGAAGCTCGTTGAGATCCACGGTACCGGTCCAACGGAATTGGTCGTCCAGAATCAATGTCGGAACCGATCGGATGTGATCGATATCCACCATTTCAGAAAATAAAACACCGTCGATAACAGCAAGCCGAATGCTGGTATTCTTTAGCGCCAGTGGCAACAGCTTCCTAACCACGGCAGGGCAAAAGGTACACATGCTTGACACATACAGCTTCAGCCTTGCCGGCACTTCAAGTTCCCTGGCCGGTTCGGTCTGCGGGTTTTCCCCGCTTTGTTCAGAAATGTCCACAAGTATGTCGAGAAAAGGCAACAGTTCCGTTCCATGGGGGACGGCATGATATACAATGGAAGAGGCGATGTGCATCCCGGGCAGTGCATCCGCCCCGTCATTTTTTTCAAACACCATCTGTATCTTGGGTGCATTCTCGACCAGCTCCCTGCCGAAGGCCATCAAATCCTGACTTCGCGCATCGCCACTTGTCGTCAGTCGAATATCGATGGTCCGCATCAATTTGTCGTTCAGCGCGGCGATCTGTTTTCTTTCTTCTGCTATCACGCTCTTTCCTTTATTTTGAGAAGAGGGACCAAAAATCCAAAGAATTTAGCTTGAGGATACTGGTTTCTTACGCTAAAACAGTATAAAATCCGTTTAATCCATACGCAAACGATTTTATCATGAACCTGAAAAATTGTTATAAAATCCTGGAGATTCAACAAACGGCCTCTCTACCGGAAATCAAGCAGGCCTACCGGGATATGATTGGAATATGGCACCCTGACCGATACGCCCAGAACCCACGCCTCCATGAAAAAGCCACTGAAAAGCTGAAAGAACTCAATGTCGCCTACAATGAACTCATCACCGGTTTGACATCCGGCACTGTCAAGGGTGATGTAAAACCCAAGACCACGAACAATGAGGCTCACCTGATCATCGTAACATGTCCCGGTTGTCAGAAAAAAAATCGCATAAAAGCAGGTTTTGTAACGCGCCACCCCAGATGCGGAAACTGTAGGATGCTCCTTTTTCAGAATAAACAGGCCCGCCAAAACGCCGGCGGAACAATCAATAAAACAGATGATCGTTCGCATGGGACAGCTTCAACAAACCGAACATCCGGTAAAAAACCCTTTAGTGAACAAGCATCATTTCAGGACGCTCCAGCCTTTAAGAAATCTTTTTCTAAAAGAAAACGACGATTCTGGAACAAATGGACGATTCTGCTCTCAATAATCTCTATCGGGATGCTGATTGCCAACGCCGATGACATCCATAACAAGTCGATCCAAGGCCTCAAACAGATTTCAGAGGGCCGATATGCCCGATATTTCAAGGACCCTTCCCTGGCACCGCTACCCCAAAAAAAAATAAGGGCAACAACATCCGCCGATATTCTACCTATTCAAAAAGCCCTTAAAAAATACGGTTACGATACAAAGCCTTTGGATGGTATCTGGGGTGAACGGACCCTGGCCGCTGTTCAACAATTTCGGAAGGATTATTTCCTTGAATTTCAAGTGGATGACGTCTCCGAAATCGCCAGAGCCCTGCAGCGACAGCATGCAATAATCACCTTACATCCGGATTGGCCTCATATTGCGAAGGACAAACGTTTTAGATTGTGGACAGAGCAACAGATCATGACCTCTCCCAAAATCTGCCGTGAACTGCTTGCCTCAGGAAAAGTCCATCAGGTGGGGTCTGTGATAGACTGGTACAAGTTCGATCTTTTACAACCCAAACCGGTGACTTTGCCGCGAAACGGCACCCTCAATAAAAACTATCATAAAGGGCTGGCACCCCTTACCATCACAACACGCAACGACGGTCGTCACTATTATCTGAAATTGCTCAATGCATCCAACGGCTCGGAAACCCTCAAGGCTTTCATGAAAAGTGGTTCGACCATAGCCGAACACGTGCCCATTGGAAAATATGAGCTGAAATATGCCGTGGGAGATGCCTGGTACGGAACCCGGTGGCTTTTCGGCCCGGAAACCGTCTTTAAAAAAATGGACCGTGTGTTTGAATTCAAGATCCAAAACAACGAAATTGCGGGATACCGCTTGGAACTCTTTCTCCAGGTCACAAGTCCTGCGGATACCAGAAAAGAATACGCTTTTGATTTCTAAATTATGAATATGTTCAGCGGAACGATACTCTGATGGAAAAAATGGAATTGAGACAAATAACTCCCTACAAGTGGGAGCTTATGAAAACCGGAAAAATGCGTGTTCCCGGAATCATCTATGCTGATCACGACATGCTCGAAGGCCAGGAAAACAAAGAACCCTTAAAGCAGGTAGCCAATGTCGCCACGCTGCCGGGGATCGTAAAAGGATCCATGGCCATGCCTGATATGCATTGGGGATACGGATTCCCCATCGGTGGCGTGGCGGCGTTCGACTGGGAAAAAGGTGTCATCTCCCCCGGCGGCGTGGGTTACGATATTAACTGCGGTGTTCGGCTGGCAACCACCGCACTGAAAGAAACTGATGTTCGGCCCAGGCTTGAAGCCCTTGTAACAGAGCTATACCGGCAGATACCCACAGGTTTGGGTTCCACTGGACCGGTCAAACTTTCTGTCAAGGAGGAAAAAAAGGTCCTCAGAAAGGGCAGTCAATGGGCTGTCGGCCGGGGATTTGGAGAGGATAGAGATCTTACGCACACCGAAGATTCTGGATGTATGACGAACGCAGATCCGGAGATCATCAGTCCACGGGCACTGGAAAGAGGAAGAAAGCAGCTCGGCACCCTTGGATCCGGCAACCATTTTATAGAAGTCGGCCTTGTCGACAAAGTGTTCGACGAAAAGGTTGCACAAGCTTTTGGGCTTTTTCAGGGCCAGGTAACATTGTTGCTTCATTCCGGTTCCAGGGGATTTGGTTATCAGGTTTGCGACGATTTTATCAAGCAGATGAATCAGCATGTAAAGCAGCTCGGACTCGACCTTCCGGACAGGCAGCTGGCCTGTGCCATGATTCAATCGGATCAGGGACAACGCTATTTTAATGCCATGGCTTGTGCCGCCAACTATGCCTGGGCCAACCGCCAGATATTGATGCACCGCAGCCGGGAAGTGTTTCAGCACGCCCTCGGTATCAGCCCGAAAAATCTCGACATGAACCTGGTGTATGATATCAGCCACAACATCGCAAAAAAGGAAACCCATGTGGTGGAAGGAATAAAAAGAATTCTTTGCGTGCATCGAAAAGGGGCCACACGGGCTTTCCCACCCAATCACAAGGCGCTGTGCGACGCCCATCTTTCCACAGGTCAACCGATCCTGGTGCCGGGTGACATGGGCACGGCATCTTATGTCCTCGTCGGTACGGAGACAGCCATGGCCGAAACATTCGGCTCAACCTGCCATGGCGCAGGGCGGGTACTGAGCAGAACCGCCGCCAAAAGGCTGAGCAAAGGGAGATCGATCCAACGGGAGCTGGCAGACAAAGGCATCATGGTTCGATGGACCGGGCGGTCAACCCTGGCCGAAGAGATGCCGGATGCCTACAAGGACATATCAAAAGTTGTCGGGATCGTACACGGCGCTGGTATCTCCAGGAAGGTAGCAAGACTGCGACCCATGGCGGTTATTAAAGGATAGGATTTTTTAAAAATGTCGTTTATCCCAAAATTTTCTTAAAAATTGTTGCTTAGCGGATACAAAAGCCCTGTGAGGTGATGAACGCTTTCATATGCGGCCGGACGATCTGGCTCATAAACCCGGCCATCTGGCAACTCCATGTCTCATCTTTTAAATTGCTGTCCCGTGACAGGAAATATGCCCGGGTCGTTTCATCATAGGCTTCCAGGAGTGCATCACCCCCATCTGTTTGATATGTTTCCTTCATAAAAATTCCTTCAAGCGGCAAACGTGGTTTCATTGGCGGCTGATCATCCGGATATCCCAGGCACATGCCGAAAACGGGATAGGTGTTTTCAGGCAGGTTCAGCATGTCGCAGATCTTTTTGGGGTTGTTGCGAATGGCCCCGATAAAAACACCCCCCAGACCCATGGATTCTGCTGCCAGCAGGGTGTTTTGACCAATCAGGGCCGTGTCCACCGTTGCAACGATGAACTGTTCCATATAGCCGTCGGCCATTTCCTTTCCATGTTTCCGGCAGGCTGCTTCCAGACGATTTAAATCCGCAAGAAAAACGAGAAATACCGGCGCATCAATTATCCACTGCTGTGATCCGCTAATTTTTGCAATGGCCTGTCTGTTTTGTTGATTATCCACACGAATAATCGTGTAAGCCTGGACAAAATTGGAAGTGGCTGCGCATTGCGCCGAGGTCAGGATGGTTTCAAGAATCTCTTCCGGAATCGCTTTGTCTTTAAATTTCCGGATAGAACGATGTGAGCGCATGGTATCAATGGTTGTATTCAAAATATTTTCCTTTCTCTTAAATAGCTATACGAGGTAGATCCAGGCAGTTGCAAGTGCCAGGACAATTCTATAATACCCGAATATCTCAAGACCGTATTTATTCAAATAATGGATCATCCATTTTACGGAAAGAACCGCTGCCACAAATGCGAACATCAGTCCCAGAAACATGGAACGGATCTCGAGAACCGCAAGCATGTCACTGCCATGCTTAAAAACATCATACACCGTAGCGGCAGTTAGGGTGACGGCACCCAGCAGAAAGCTAAACTCCACCGTTGCCTTCATGGATAGACCCAGAAACAGGCCACCCAAAATGGTTGCCAGACTGCGGCTGACGCCGGGCCACATGGCCAGGCACTGGGCAACACCGATGAAAATGGCCACCTTCGGGCCCATATCTTCGATCTCTTGTCCCTGATGTAGATCCCTGTGTTGGTTTTTAAAATAAAATGAGATAAACAGGATGGCCACACCGCCCCCAAACCAGGCAGCAATAACGGGATAGGTGCCAAAGAGGAATTTCTTGATGGGGCCTTCCAGAATCAGCCCGATCACGACCGCCGGCAATAGCGCCAGGATCAGATTTGTCAGCAAGCGCCTGCCATCGGCATCCCCCTGAAACAGTCCCTTTAAGATCTTCTTGAACCGGTGAGCACACACAAAAAGAATGGCCAGGATTGCGCCAAACTGGATGCACACGAGATAGGCATTGATGGCATCCGTTTCTGTGGTCTGCCGCACAACATCGGATTCTGTGGTATTCATACCGAGAAGATCCTTGGTTACCAGCAAATGACCGGTGGAACTAATGGGCAGATATTCGGTCAAACCCTCCACAACCACCAGAATAACAGCCTGGGTGGTGGTCAGCTGTTTTGGTTCATCCACCGAAACCGCGGCAAGCACAGGGAAAACCAGGCCAAGAAAAACCCCGCAAAGAACAAATAGGGAGATGTACGAATATTTTCGAACTGCTTTCATAGGCGAAACCGTGTACCTATCTATATTAAAACCTAAAATGCTCAAATTAGCTAAAGCTAAAGAGGGATGAGTATAAAAGCCAGACGGTTGCCTGTCAAGCCGATAGGCAACAGGGTAATTGAAAGTCTTGCTTTATTAAATCATATTGCATTCTATTTGGCGATTGACAGGTGTGAGCGCTTTTCGATACCATGCCGTCCATAAAACAGAAAATCAGATGATTCAAACAATCTTGAAAGGAAAACACTATGTTAAATCCTCATATGTTCAGAGAATACGACATCAGGGGCATCGCCGGCAAGGATATGGATGCATCGGATGTGGTACGCATCGGCAAAGGCATCGGCACGTATCTTCGGCGGCAGGGTAATACCGACATCACGGTAGGGCGGGACTGCCGTGTCACATCGGATCAATATTCTGAAAAACTTATCCAGGGTCTGCTGGCCACCGGATGCCATGTCGTAGACATCGGTGTCTGCTCGACACCCGTAGGTTATTTTTCCATCCGCCATTTGAACAAGCAGGGCAATGTCATGGTAACTGCCAGCCACAACCCCCCTGAATACAATGGGTTCAAAATTTGCAGCGGTGTCGAATCCGTGTTTGGTGAACAGATACAGGAGATTCTGAAGCTCATCACGGATGAAGATTTTGAAACCGGCACCGGCACCGCTCAGACGTTTGAGATTCTTGGGCCCTACAAGGACTACCTGCTGAACAATATCTCTCTGACCCGCTCTCTCAGGGTAGGCATCGATGCCGGCAACGGCACTGCCGGTATCACGGCCGTCCCGATTATGAAAGGTCTGGGCTGCGAAGTGCACGATCTGTATTGTGAGCCCGACGGGTCTTTTCCCAACCACGAGGCAGATCCCACGGTACTCGAAAACATGCAGGATGTTATCGCCCTGGTCAAAGAAAAAAAACTGGATGTCGGTTTTGGCTATGATGGTGACGGAGACCGGATCGGTGTGGTGGATTCCGAGGGAAATCTTATCTATGGGGATAAATTGATGATCATTTTTTCCCGGGAGATCTTGTCACGCAAACCCGGTGCAACCTTTATTTCCGAGGTCAAATGCTCAAAGACGCTGTATGACGATATCGAAAAAAACGGTGGCAGGGCCATCATGTGGAAAACAGGCCACTCTCTGATCAAACAGAAAATGAAAATGGAAAAAGCCGAACTGGCCGGAGAAATGAGCGGACACATCTTTTTTAGCGACCGGTATTTCGGGTTTGACGATGCGGTCTATGCATCCTGTCGACTCCTTGAAATCCTGGCCAGTTCCGGTAAAAAGATCTCTGATCTGCTGGCCGATGTCCCGGAAACTGTTTCCACACCTGAAATCCGGGTTGAATGTCCTGATCATATCAAGTTTGCGGTGGTGGACAAGGTGACCGCATATTTCAAGGAACGCTACGATGTCATCGACATAGACGGTGTGCGTGTTTTGTTTCCAGATGGCTGGGGTCTTGTCCGGGCATCCAATACGCAACCCGCCCTGGTCCTGCGCTTCGAGGCCATGACGGAAAACCGGCTCCAGGAAATTAAGGAACTTGTGGAAACCGTCTTGAGAAATATTCAGAAACAGGTGGTATGACATCCAGCATTGACAAAAAAATTTTCGGCACCCTCTTTTTTTCCATTTTTGCTGCTGTCACGGGTGTCGGCATCGTTGTACCGCTGCTGCCGGTGTATGCCCACAATCTCGGCGCCGGCGGGTTGGCTATCGGATTTATTTTCGGGTCCTTTGCCCTATCACGAACCCTGTTCCTCCCTTATTTTGGACGACTTTCAGACAGAAAAGGCCGTAAACGTCTCATTGTTATCGGTCTGTTCTCTTATGCCTGTCTTTCTCTATCGTTCATTTTGGCACAAAATGTCACCGCTCTTGTGATCATACGATTTTTTCAGGGTATCGCCTCTTCCATGATGATGCCTGCCATACAGGCATACGTCGGAGATATTACTCCCCAGGGGCGGGAGGGGTTCACCATGGGGTTCTTCAACATGTCTATTTTCTTCGGCTTGAGCCTTGGCCCTGTTCTCGGAGGGAGCATCAAAGACGTATGGGGCCTTGACGCATCATTTTTAAGTATGGGAATACTGTCCCTGGTGGGCTTTTTTTTAAGCATCTCCTTTTTGCCGCCCAGTCGCGAGGAATTGGTTTTGAAAAAAAGCCGGTCACCCCTGCCATGGAAAGTATTGCTGCAAGATCGGGAGATCGTCGGGCTTTTCTGCTTTCGGCTAAATTACACCGCCTGTATCGGTATCATCTGGGGGTTTTTACCCGTGTTTGCAGATACACAGTTTGCGCTGTCAAGCGCGAACATCGGTTTCCTGGTCATGCTGGGCGTCTTCATCAGCGGCGTCATCCACCTGCCCATGGGCTATGTGGCAGATCGTATCAGCCGCAGGATGATGATCGTTTCCGGCGGTCTGCTGGTAGCCTGCGGAATGATCTATTTCACGCGTTCCGGTTCTTTAACGGACCTGGTTATCGCCAGTATTCTCTTTGGTCTCGGTGGCGGTATTTCCATGCCGGCCCACATGGCAATTGCGGTATTCAAAGGCAATCAATCCGAAGCCATGGGTTCTCTCATGGGGTTGATGACCATGGCCCACAGCCTGGGAATGCTGCTGGGCTCATCAATGGCCGGACTGATGATGGACATTGCCGATTTACGGGATGCTTTTTCCCTTGGTGCCGTCATCAGTTTCGCCGGGGTTCTGATCTTCTTTTCTCTCACCCGGCCTGGAAAACAACACATACCACGGGATGATATCATATGAAATATTGGGGTTAGCAGACTTCCGGTACAAACGCCACCACATCATCGATCTCGGCCGTGTCCGCAAAGAGCATGATCAACCGGTCCATGCCGAGAGCATTTCCGGCAGATTCCGGCATCTTTTCAAGAGCCTGCAGAAAGGGCTCCGCCATAGGATATGGGGTTTTGCCTGACACGCGGCGTAGCCGCATTTCCGTTTCGAATCGTCTTCGCTGCTCATCCGAATCTGTCAGTTCGGAAAAGGCATTGCAGATTTCGATACCCGCGATGTATAGCTCAAAGCGTTCCGCTACACTTTTATCCACCGGCTTCAGCCGGGCCAGTGAGCCCAGAGCCGCAGGATAATCATACAAAAAAACCGGTTTTACACCGCCCAGATTGGGAGCGATATCACAAGCGATGATTTCATCAAAATTTCCGTTCCTGAGGGCCGTATCCAAGGATTCCGGCGCAAATTTTTCAAAGGCCTGAGCAACCGTCATCCGGACCCAGGGTTTCGTAAAATCAACCCACCGCCCCTGGTAGTGAATCCCTCTTCCATGATCAATGGATCGTGCCGCCGTGGTGATAAGGTCTTCGCATTGCCGCATCATGTCCAGATAATCGTGCCCCTTTGTATACCACTCCAGCATTGTCATCTCCGGCAGGTGCAGTCTTCCCCGTTCACCTTTGCGGTAACATTTGCATATCTGAAAAATTCGCTCAAAACCTTCTGCCAGAAGACGTTTCATGCATAATTCAGGTGATGTTTGCAAAAACCAAGACCCGCTTGGCTCGGCTTCAATGTTGATTTCGGGTGCCGGAGACGGTATCCGGTTTGGCGTTTCTACTTCAAGATAGCCTTTTTCCATAAAGTAACGCCGAACGGCAGCCAAAATGACGGCCCGGAGTTCAAGATTCATTTTTTTTTTAGATGGATCACAATGGGTCACGGTGGCACGTTCCTCTCACTAAGCCCCTAAAAGCATAAACGCCCGTGAAAAAACCTGTCGACACAAATAGCGGAACTTCAAATTCTTGTCAATAAACCGCGTGTTTCCCGGATAATATCGTGTTTGCCAGAATAGCCTTAACGTGCCATTCAACAGCCGAATGGAACATATATATGGCATTGGCGATAAACAAGCATAGAAAATATTCCTGTTGACTAAAAACAACAATCAGCCTAAAAATGATCGTTTATGCAAATTGAAACGGCATGTTGGCCCTTTTCGATACAAAAAATATCAAATTGTGCCATCTGCAACAAGGTGTGAGTTATAAATGATTCAACTAATCAGAGGCTTCAAGGACATCCTTCCCGGTGAGATAGAAACCTGGCAGCGAATTGAAAAGATTGCCAGATCGCTGTTCGAGGATTTTGGATTCAGGGAAATCCGCACCCCCATCATGGAGCGTACGGAACTCTTTGCCCGCAGTATTGGAGAAGACACG
>NODE-583-length-12920-cov-3.36798_pt1 | contig 12920 bp, 15 predicted proteins | sample MGYA00139097_ERZ477577 | MGnify/ENA metagenome assembly ERZ477577 | reverse complement strand
GACTTATCCCAGACCATATAGTCGTCCCCGAGCAGATGCATCAGCATCAGCACAAAATGCGGGTCAGCCATGGAGTAGAGACTTCCACCAAAGTGGGTGCCCGAGATATTCCGGTTATACCATCGCAGTCGCAGCGAGACCCTGATCTCCTTCCAGTCGTCACTGATATGGTCGACTTTTATGCCGGCACCGAAAAAGGGGCCGTACGTATTCAACATGAACTTCAGAAATCCTGGTGTGTGTCTCATCAGTGCTTCCTTGGTCCCGACAGGTTATTTGAGGAACTTTTACCAAATTCATTTTTCAAAATTAATATCAAGACAATAAAAAGGATGAAATCGATTATTGAAGCAATAAGGTAGCTGCTGAAATCAAGAATGGTGAAAAGATAGGTGCTTCGAGCCAAAAGAGCTGCTTTGTTATACTGGACCAGGAGCAAAGAAGTTTCCAGCAGGAGGACGACAAATATCAGCGGGGTTGATGCTGAGATGTTGCGTACCAAAAATAGTATTCCCAGTTGAATCGACCCCTGCTGCTTGCCGGTGAAGAAAAAAAATGGCAGGACATAGAGATAAAGGAGGCTGAAGGAGATCAGGATAATATGAAAATATCCACCGCCTGAGGACTGGGGATTGAGGATTACCGGGAGCCAGCCAAGAAATATGACCGGGAGGTACATCCGGGTGAGGAGCCAGAGATAGGGAAGAATATAGGTCCGGCTGATTTTGGAAATTGATGAATATATATCTTCGATAAGTTCATAGTAAATCCCGTAAATAACTGGTGTCGAGCAGAGAGACAGAGAGAATGAAAGTATACCGAGCGGAGTGGAAAATTCAGTATTGTCAATGAGTGTCGTTGCTGCATTGACGAGCCCGACAAAGACAAGCCACCAGAGAACGATAGTGTGCTGCCTGACGATGGTGACAGCCATGAGAAACGGTTGAGCAAGGTCAAATCGTTCGGAATTCATTGTTTCTGTTAAGTATCTCGTGAAAATTGGCCAGTCAGGTTATTGATCGTTGGCAATGAGCTGGACCCTGATCTATCAGTTTGTAATAGAAACCCTTCACCATGTCAGTAACCATTGGCAAAATCAACCACATATTTTAGCGGTCTTCCTGCAACAAAGCGGGCATAATTGTCACAAAAAAGTGAGGTTATCTGGGCCGGAAAAGAAAAGGCAGAATTGTGAGGGGTTATAAAGACGTTGTCCATATCCCAGAGTGGGCTTGTCCGGGGCAGCGGTTCCTGCTCGAAGACATCAAGGACTGCGCCTTCGATGTATCGTTTCTGCAGCGCTGTAATCAATCCATCTTGATCAATGTTGTCCCCCCGTCCCACACTCATAACGATCGATGTCGGTTTCATGAGTTTAAGGTCTGCAAGCCCGAGGAATTGACTTGTCCTGGCAGTTGCAGGAAGCGTTACGACAAGATAATCGACGAGTGGAAGAAACGCAGCCTTCTCCGATGGCAAGAAAAGTCTCGTTAGATATTCCACATCCTCCCTGGTTCGTTTCATCCCGAAGACCTGCATACCGAAATGATGTGCCGTGGCGGCGATACGTCTACCGATGGAACCGATCCCGACAATGCCGATCGCTCGATGTTTAAGACCCTGGTAGGCAATCGGGGCCCATACCCTGTTCTTCTGATTTTCCCTGGTTGCAAACAGGCTGCGTTCCCTGGCCAGAATATAAGCAAAGACATACTCACTCATCAGCGGCCCGAAGACGTCCTTTACACCGGTCAGAATATAGTCTTTTCGGACTGCCTGGGAGCAAAGCGGTTCAATGCCAGCAAAGGTAGACTGCAGCCAGCGAAGTTTTTTGGCTTTGTCAAGCAGCGGTGCAGTAGAGGCTGGTTGACCGAGGATGATGTCCGCTTCTTCAATAAAGGGATCAGCAGAATTGGCATCTGTGGCTGAATGGATAACCAGATCAGCTAATTTTCTTTCTCTTAACTCCGCAACATAAGCTGGTGCGTCACTGTCGAGTACAAGGAGTGTGGTCATGGTAAGCGTGTCATGAAAATGAATTGCCTTACCTGCATGGCGATCTCATGATCAATGCAGAAGGGTGGCAGGTATTGGGCAGCTGTTTTATTTTTCGGGTGAGATACCAGTCATAAAAATCTCTTATCTTAGCCGCTCATAGCGGATGATCGAATATGGTTCTTCGACCATGTAGCGAACAGCATCAGTCTGTTGAAAGGTGGCGAGGTCGACTTCAGGAAAATAGACATCACCATCAACCTCGCGTTCCAGTGCCGTGACAATGATTGTATCGGTAAATGGTAAACTAGCGTTGAAGATATCTGCACCACCGATGATGAAAACCTTCTCTTTATCCTTACAATGGTCCAGGGCCTCCTGAAGTGAGTGAACAACGATACAGCCGGGGAGAACCAGGGAAGTGTCCCGGGTCAGAACGATATTATCCCTGCCCGGCAGCGGTTTACCAATTGAGTCGTATGTTTTCCTCCCCATAACGAGCGGGTAGTTCATCGTCGTCTTCTTGAAATGTTTCAGGTCTGAAGGCAGATGCCAGGGGAGCCGACCTTCCCGGCCGATGACTCCGTTCTGGGCAATAGCGACAATAATTATGAATTCCGGCATGATAGAACTCCGTCTGATTTTAGAAAAAAAATATCCATTTATAATACCTTCTATGTAATAATACCAAATGGCACAATTGTTAAGAACGATTAGATTTTTAATATGATTTGAAGAGATGTGCGGAGGAAGGAAATGAGAATGATCTGTCCCAATTGTGGGTTGGGAGGCACCGCTGCCGATCAGTACTACCTTAAAATAGTCCGGTGCCCCGGCTGTAGTAAGGTGTTCAGAGTGACTGAAGACATTGCTGTTGATCCTGTACCTCAACCACCAGTTGCAGCTGTACAACCGGAAAGAAGTATTGCCCGTTCAGATGCTGATGAAGAAAGTAATGGTGGCGAAAGCTCCGATGAGCTTGCAGATGATCAGGATGATACAGGTTTAAAAGAATGTGATGTCTGTGGGTTTAGTTTTAGCAGTGAATTTATCAGGGTTATTGATGGCCGGCAGATCTGCCCGGTCTGTTCCAATTGAGGACCCGGAGATAAAAACGCTGCAATACCCGAGTACCATGGTTATGAGGAAGGTTCTGCTGGAGGGCCGGTAATGAAAATGAAATGCCCCCATTGCGGGGTGAGCGGCAGGGCAGACGAATCCTTGAGCGGCAGGAGGGTCACGTGTCCAAAATGTTGTAACATCTTTGCAGTGCCCGATATTGACCGCGATGATGAGCAGATAAACAGGGATGTTGACAGATTGAAGACTCAGGCTGAGTTAGATATGGCTAGAGAGCCTTCAGACGAACAAATAGAAAACCTGACCGGTTACCGGGTAAATGACCATCAGACTGATGCTAAAACGGTAGAAGACGAACTTCAGGCTGAACTTATGGATTTGCTGGCTGGCACCTGCAGCGTCTGCGGCAGATCAGTTGAAGAGAAGCATAGAAACCGTGGCTTGACAGCGATTTATTGCCAGAATTGTTCTGCAATGGATTCTGATCAAAAGAGTTCTTTAGATCAAATGTATGAAGGTACGACAGGGGTGACAGGTGATAACGGAGACAACGCAGATTTAGTGCGAGAGACTATCCGACCATTCTCACCGCCTGATAGTTTTTCAGCCGTTCCTCTTGTTAAAGAATCATGGAGAATGACGCATGGTGTGAAAGGATCGATCTGGGCGGGTGTTGTGGTAATGTTCCTGGTCATTTTTTCATGCGGTGGCATTGCTGTCTATCTCCTCTCGCATGAAGGCCCCCGTGCCGGTGCGATGATTGCCGCCTGGTTGAAGATCCTCAGCCAGGTATTCAGCACGATCTTATCACTTATCTTTTTGGCTGGGCTTATAACGATCGGGATACATCGGGTTGCGGGACGGTCCTTTTCCTGGAACCTTGTTTTTAGCGGTTTTTCGCGACTGGGATCGATTGTCATAGCCGGTTTTCTCATGTCATTGCTGATAACCAGCGGCTTTTTTCTTTTCGTCCTACCTGGCGTTTACCTGACGGTTGGCTATTCTCTTACCTTGCCGTTGATAATGGATAGGGGCGCCGGCCCCTGGGAGGCAATGGAACTGTCTCGCCAGGCGGTTCATAAATGGTGGTGGCAGGTTTTCGGTGCCTACCTGCTGATGTACCTGGTATATGTCCTTTCCATGATTCCCTTCGGGCTCGGCATGATCTGGACAGTACCGATGTTCTTTACGCTGACCGCGGTTATCTACCGAGTGCTTTTGGGAAAGGAGGCAGATTGACAACACGACAACTACCACGGTTTTGCGGTCAATCCGTCAGACGAAAAACCAGTGGCGGTGAGTTCTTTCTTTCTGATGGCGTGAGACCTTAAGGTGGCAACCTCAGAGGGGAGGATAACAGAGCGCGTGCACCTGCTCATGATCGTCTGCGCGACATTGGTCTCAACCTCGTTTATCGTCGGCGAGCATATAGCGAAGCATCTCGATCCGGCAGCCCTGACCCTTGTTCGATTTATTCTTGCAGCCTGTTTTTTATTTCCTGTTATTGTCTGGAGATTTGGTCTTCGGGTAAGTTTCAGATCGCTTGGTCGATACGGCCTGGTTAGCTGCTCTCTGGTGATATTTTTCTGGTGCATGTTTTTTTCCCTGCAATATACAACTGCACTGAATACCAGTGTCTTATTTACGCTCGTTCCGGCACTTTCGGCAATCTATTCGGTGATTATTGCCAATGAAAGGGTTGAAAAGATGACAATTGCGGCTCTTGGGTTTGGTCTGGTCGGTGCAATCTGGGTAATATTCCGCGGTGAATTATCATTGTTCCTGAGTTTGCAATGGAATCGTGGCGATATAGTTTTTTTTATTGGTTGTCTCTCCATGGGGCTTTATACCCCACTGGTCAAGCGGATCCATCGTGGTGAGCAGATGGAGGTGATGACCTTCTGGGTACTGATAACCGGGAGTCTCTGGTTATTGCCCGTTGGCGGCTTGAAATTGATTCATATCAATCTGGCAACCGTTCCTCTGGCGATATGGGGATGGGTTGCCTATCTCGCCTTGTTTACAACGGTGATTTCCTTTTACCTGACCCAGTATGCAATTCCATTTATCGGGCCCACCAGGGTGATGGCCTACTCATATCTTTATCCCGGTCTGGTCCTGGTAATTGAAATCATTATCGGTCGTGGTTGGCCCGAATTACGAGTCCTGCCAGGTATTGCGGTAATCCTGTTAGCCATGTTTTTTCTGCAGCGCTCTGGTCATCAAGAGACTAAAAATAGTTACTAAGTTCTTCTGCAGTTATGGTGATGACACAGTGTTACCCGTTAGAATCAATGATAAAAGACAGAATTTCCACTCACTCCTCGTCCCCTTGCAGAGGGTACTCCTGCTCAATGGTGTGGATTGCTCCCTTGGGAGACAGGACGCTTGAATACAGAGTAAACTGTCTGAGAGTAAAAGGCGGGCTGCTGAGCAGACTGTTTTGGGAAAGGAACTGGGCAACGCGATGGGGGGAGCTGTTCTTCAGCCGGGCGAGGGTTATGTGCGGGTGAAATTTTCGTTGTTCGGGAGGGATGGCGCAGAGCCTGAGTATCCGGTTGACGTTATTCCTCAGGATAAGCAGTTCTCCGGATGGTTCAATACCGGCCCAGAGTACGCGGGGCTGGCCCCGGGGAGGAAAATGGCCAACACCTCTTATTGACAGAGTAACGGGTGATGCCGATATCTCCCATAACTGTTCCCTGATATCGCGAAAGGTTGTACCATCTACATCCCCGATAAAGCGCAGTGTCAGGTGGAGTTGGTCATCCACCACCGGTCGGGCCCCGGCGACCTGACCGCCCAGCCCGCAGAGCAGAGCCCGTGTCAAGTCGTCAAGCCTGAGGGCTAGGAAGATTCGCATCATTACTGGCTCCTGGTCAATCGCATTATTGCTTCGTTTGCCAGCATTAGGCCAAATATTCCCGTCAGCGTGGGGAGGCTGCCAAGCGTTCGACGATCCCTGCCCCTGTCTGCCTGCGGGAGCAGGGGGGTATGCTGTTCCGGAAGATCATATTCAAAAGAAACCTCCTCTGTCGAGTAGACGCAGGTGATACCTTCTTTGATGTTGTTGCTGCGCAGTCGTTTTCTGACCCGCCGGGCCAGGGGGCAGTTCCTGGTCCGGGCAATATCATCAATTTTTATCTGAGCGGGATCGGTTCGCAGGGCTGCTCCCATTGATGAAAGTGTTGTAATACCGTATTTGACAGAGGCTGTCAGAACCTGGATTTTAGGATTGAGTGAATCGATTGCGTCAATCAAAATATCAGGTTTTTCTTTAACGACGGCAAGGATACTGTTCTCATCTGCAAACAGTGGCAGTGCCCTGACCTGACAATGTGGATTGATGTCCAGGACCCGCTCCCGGACCACCTCAGGTTTTGACTTTCCGAGTGTAGATTCCAGCGCGTGCAACTGCCTGTTGACATTAGACAGCTGGAAGGTATCGAAATCAATGAGGGTCAGCCTGCCGATCCCGGCTCTTGCCAACCCCTCAACACCATAGCCACCGACAGCACCAAGGCCGACAACTGCCACATGAGCTGTCGACAGGCGGGCAAATGATCGTTCACCCACCAGTCTTCTTGTTCGTGTAAATCTGTCCATTACGCCATAACTGTTTCATGAAAAGGGAGGGTTCAACATTTTTTTGTCGAGCAGCCCATAGGTAAAAGGCAGGAATCTGTACCGGCTCACTATAACCGGTAATTGTTTTGGTGTTAACGAAAAGAAGTGGATTGAGTCGGGCCGGCGCGTCTGTTTCAAGGAGCAGCTGTTCAACCGGTGTTCGGGATAAAATGTCAGCTGTCTTCCCGCCAAACGGACCCATGATTTTTAGGGAGTAGGAAATAGAGCAGCCCAGGTCAGCAAATCGTTTCATCATTTCATATGAACCGCTGAAAGAGTGTATCATCGTTACCGGTAAACGATTGTTTCTGGCTCGAGATTCAAGGATGTCGATCATTTTTCCCCAACTGCGAACGCAGTGAAGGACAATTGGTATCGAAAACTGCTGGGCAAGATCGAGGTGTGTCTCAAGGGTTTTAACCTGACAGGTGAAATCAGTACCACAGGTTTTGTCCAAACCCGATTCTCCAATGCCAGAAAAATGATCAAGGGTACCAAGGAGATCAGCCAGACGTATTTCCCAGCCGTCAACAGCCTGGGCGGCGTGCCAGGGATGGATGCCGAGAAATGGTATAACAGAACCATTATTTTTCCCAAGATCTGTAACTGCAGACCATTCCGATTCACTGACAGCATTGCAGAGAAGCAGGCCAACGCCTGCTTTTTGGGCATTTTCAATCAACAGATCGGTTATGGTGCTGAATCGAACATCCTGGAGATGGAGATGTGCATCGATATAGCCGGGTTTCACTCTATTCACTCCAGGAAAAAAGTTTTGCAGCAAGGGTCAGGAAGACAATTGTTGTCACTATCATCAGGCTGCATTCCAGCTGGATATCGTTAAAACCAACCCCTTCATTCATAACTTTTCTTGCTGCTTTTAACATATGGGTGAGCGGAAAAATCCATGACAGAGTCTGAACCCAGTGTGGTGCACCTTCAAGCGAGAACCAGACTTCCGAAAGAAACATCATCGGCCAGGAGATAAAATTCAAGGCTCCCGAGGTGAATTCTTCGCTGGTACCGCGCGCGGCAAGGACAAGTCCGATGGAACATAAACTCAGGCCGCCAAGAAAGAAAATGAAAAAGAAGAGCAGGAGGGAACCCTGGATTTTCAGGTCAAAAATCAGGTCAGCACCTATCCAGACAACCGTGAAGGTGAACATCAGCAGGAAAATACGGGAAATCATCTGGGCGCTGAGATACTCAAATGCGGTAAGCGGTGTGGCCTTCAATCGCTTGAGAGCACCATTTTTTCGATATCTGACGACCACATACCCAACACCCCAGAGGGCCGAAAACATCATATTCATGGCCATAATGCCCGGGAAGAGCCAGTCAATATACCTTACCCGTTCTCCATTGATCACATGCCGATCCAGGGCAGCACTGCTGTCTGGTTGCAGTGCCGCCTTGTACAATTGTTCGGTGATGTGACTCTTGGGTGAGGAATCGTTGATCCAGTAACGATTTTTCGATGAGCTGCCGTCGACAAGCAGATCAATCTTATGATAGTGGATTTTCTTAAGCCCCTCTTCAAGTGTTGCAACGGGGACAAAGCTGACTGCGGAGCTATTCTGAAAGGATAAAGGGATTGTTGTTTGCGAAAGTGTAACAGAGGCTCCATTCTCGGGGAAAACACCGACCTTGAACCTGGAGAGTGTATCACCCCTGAAAATGATTCCGAATCCAATAATGATCAGGAACGGAAAGGCAAAATTCCACCCAAATGCAGCACGGTCCCTAAAAAACTCCTTGTTTCTTGCACTGAACATGGCCCAGATTCGCTGTAACTGCATCAGGTTCATTATCTTATTCCCTTAGTTTTCTTCCGGTAAGATAAAGAAAGACATCCTCAAGATCAGGCGAATCGACAATCATCTCCTTGAGGTCGACGCTGGCAGCGAGCAGTGATTTTAAGGTTTGTTCCACATTCATGGTACGGATAACAACGGAATTTCCGTGCAGACTGAAATCCATGGCCAGTGACTGCAGTTTATTTTCAATCACAGGCAGTGGCAGGGTGATGGTGTTGGTTTTACAATGGGCTGAGATCAGCTCTGCGGGGCTGCCCTCGGCAATGATTGAGCCCTGGTCGATGATTGCGATGGTATCGCAGAGAAATTCAGCCTCTTCCATGGAGTGGGTGGTCATCATGATTGTTTTGCCATCACTTTTGATATCTTCGACAATCTCCCACAGGTATCTTCTGGACTGAGGGTCGAGACCTGTGGATGGCTCGTCTAAAAAAATTAAATTGGGTTTATTGATGAGTGCCAGTGCCAACATGAGCCTTTGCTGCTGGCCTCCTGAAAGTTGATTGTTCCTGTTATTCAGGATTGGACCAAGATTGCAGCGCTCAATAAGCGTGTCCAGTTTCTCGGGGTGTCTGAATAATCTCTGGTAGCATTGCAGGGTTTCTTTAACGGAAAGAAAATTGAGCAGCGAGGTGTGCTGGAACTGGATACCTGTTTCTTCCCGAAAACGTGTGTTCCGAATCTTGCCCTTATAAAGAATAGTCCCGCTGGTTGCCGGAATGATGTCTTCAACAACCTCCATCGTTGTCGTTTTACCTGCGCCATTGGGACCGAGCAGGCCGTAACATGTTCCCTGGCGAACAGAAAAAGAGATATCCTCAACAGCAATGCACTTTCCGTAGCTTTTTTTAAGGTTTTGAACCGATAATAGTACCATTTCCCAATTATAAACAGGTATGTGAATCATTTCGAGCAATAGATTTTAAAATCCATTCCGATCACCCAAATATCCCATAGAATAATCGGCTGAAGTGTTGTGATTCCCATACTCACCATAGCTGAAATAGATTGACATGGTAATGATTATTAATTACAAATAGTAATTCTTATCAGAGGAGTGCGGAATGCAATTAAGAATGACAAACCAGCGCGAGCTCATTCTTCAGGAATTACAGAAAAGCCGTAAACACTTAAGTGCTGACGAATTGTATGAGCGCGTTAAGAAGATAATGCCAAGAATTAGTCTCGCCACTGTCTACCGCAATCTTGAGACACTTTCGGAGGCGGGGATCATTGGAAAGCTTGAAATCAGTGGTCGTCAGAAACGGTTTGATTATGATGTTTCTGATCACGATCATATCCATTGTATTCAATGTGACCGGGTGGACAATATAAGGCTCGATCGGGACGCAGTACAACCGCCCTCCGTAGAGTCATCCAAAGGCTATACAGTGGCTGGCTTCAGGGTCGAGTTTGCCGGTCTGTGCCCCGCCTGCAGGAAAAAGAATCAGAGAAGAAAAAAATTATCATGAGTATAAGCGGTACCAGGGAAGGGCCGTGACCTGCGGGTTAAAGCACATCTCATCATAGAATGAATTTGTCAAAGGGCCGTGATCGACTATGGTTGATCACGGCCCTTGCTTTGTTTGGAACAGTATCATATAGGAAAAGGCAATGGGTCTCGATAGATATATCTGATTATCCAATTTGATTCGGCAACCACTTTTCATTATAGTCACCAGATCTAATCATCTCATCAGGGAAACCAATGTATCTGAACCCCGGGGAAAGTCAATTTCCCATAAAACAGAGTTGCTCCTCATCTTTTTACCTGCATGAGACTGTGCTTGAACAGGGCAGCGGTGATGAGAATGAGGATACACTTTCTACTATAAACGATCTCCATATCGTCTGTGATGGTGCCACGTCCATTACCGATGCTGCCTGCTATCCCAAAAGTGGGGGACGGCAGGCAGCAGCCTTAACAGCCGAGGTCTTGTCTGTAAACCAAGGTTCACTTCAGGACATGGTCTCCAGGGCCAATAGGGCGATACAGCGGGCCATGCATGATTCCTCCGTTGAGCTGAACCATCGGGAATCCCTCTGGTCAACAAGCTTTGCCGCCCTTCGGTTTGACGGCGACTCTATCGAGTGGGCCCAGTCAGGGGATTGTATGATCCTGCTCATTCATAAAAACGGCAGGTGTGAGCTGCTAACGGAGCAGCCGGGACATGATATTGGTACACTGCAGAAATGGAAAGAAATCGGACCCGGTGAGACAAGAACCATTCATCAGGCACTTGCTGCTGAGATTGCTGAGGTTCGCAAGGGAATGAATCGGGAGTACGGTGTTCTCAATGGTGAGCCGGAAGCGCTTGATTTTGTTAACTATGGCGTGAAAAACGTTGGTTCAGTCACAGATATTCTGCTCTTTAGTGACGGGCTCTGGCTGCCCAGTGAACTGCCTGAAAAGCCGCTGGATATAAGTGCCATGGGTCAGCTCTATAAACAGGTAGGACTCACTGGAATAAAAGACAGGATTCGCCTGATGCAAAGAAAAGATCCCCGATGCTGCCGCTATCCACGATTTAAAATGTATGATGATATCAGTGGAATTGCTTTAAAACAGAGGGAGCGCTCTTAATCCGGCAGCATTCCGTAAAAATAATTCAAAATATCAGTTCGGGTTATAATCCCGATTATTTTTCCTTGGTGTTCTACGGGCAGGTGACCGATGTTCTTCTTTACCATATACTGAGCGGCCTGTGCCGGCGGTAATCCGGGCGCTGTCGTGGCCACGTCCCGGACCATGAACGCCTTTACCGGACTTTTCCACTGTTTTTCCATCCTGAGCTTTTTGAGATCCCAGAGTACGATGATTCCCTGCAGATCGGTTTCGCTGCCAACGAGAATGCCCCTGATTTTCTTCTCCTGCATGAGTTCCCGCACCTCGTTCATTGGCGTATCCGGCGATATAAAGGTAACGGGAAATGACATCAGGTCGGCGACTATCGCCCCGTTTGATCTGGTCTGTTTTATGTCGTCGATTATTCTCTGCTTCAATTCCTGCGGGGAGTAGATGTCACTTTTTACCGTTGCAGAGCCTGCAGCAGGGTGTCCCCCTCCTCCAAACGTCCTGAGCACTTTACCAATATCAATACGGTCAACACCGCTGCGGCCGATTATGGTTGAGCTTGCCTCGTCATTTATGAATATGACGAAAACAGCATCTGTATTAATAATTTTTCGATACATACTGACCACTGCTGCCAGCATGGGTACTTTTTTCTCAAGCGCAATGACGTTGATACCGACAGTATAGTTGTTGAGCTTAACCTTTTCGGTGTCCCGCATCATGGTGAACAGGATATCTTTTTGAATCTCTTCATAGGGCGGGTTCAGAAAGACTGCTGCGACATTGAGGTCCGCTCCATGCTCAAGCAGGTAAGCAGCTGCTGCGGCATCTTCAGGTTTGGTCGATGGAAAACTGAGGTGCCCGGTATCCTCGTACAACCCAATGAGCAGGATGGTTGAAATGAGAGGATTCAACTCCATCTCTTTTTTCTTCATTTCCCTGATCAGCAGGGTCACTGTGGCTCCAACGCTTTCCTGACAGACCCAGTCTGCCTCAATATCACCACCATTGATATGATGATCCCATATCGTTATTGCAATATCAGTCCGGTGCCTGAGCGAGTCCATACGCTCAAGTCTTCGCCATTGGTCCGTATCAACGACAGTAAGGCGGTCAACTTTTTCGTGGTCCACCTCGTTGGGCAGGATAATATTAAAGGCGGTTTTATGTGTAGAAAGGAACTGGGCAACATTAGTGTTTACCGATTTGGGAATCACACCAACCGCTCCCGGATAGATCAGGGTAGCCGCGATAACCGAAGCGAGACCATCAAAATCGGTGTTTTTATGGGTGGTGATTATGTGCATTCAGTTTTTGTGTTCGTTTGATTAGTGTCTGAACTGATAGACGGGCCTCACCCCTGTCTGCTGGTAAAGGTACATATAGCGGGGCGCCATTTTTTTCAAGGCGATCTGCCTGTTGACCGGTGCCGGATGTGTACTGAGAAATTCAACAGGCCCCTTTCCTCCCACCTTCTCCATTTTCTGCCAGAGTGTGGCCGCCGCATAGGGGTTAAACCCGGCTCGGGCCGCAAGTTCCATGCCCATCACGTCGGCTTCCGTCTCAGCAGTTCTGCTATTGGGAATGGCGAGTGCTGCCGCAAGGGCGCTGCCGGTCAGGGCCGCCCCGCCGTAACGACTGCCGGAGGTGGCCATTCCAACGGTCATGATGCCGAGCTGGGAGGCCATCGCCATCGACATACGCTCTGCAGTATGGTTGGCAAGGGCATGCGATATTTCATGCGCCAGCACCTGGGCAAGTTCATCGTCAGTTGGTTTCCCTGATGAGATGATTAGATCTGGTGACTATAATGAAAAGTGGTTGCC
>NODE-582-length-12942-cov-4.84643_pt1 | contig 12942 bp, 10 predicted proteins | sample MGYA00139097_ERZ477577 | MGnify/ENA metagenome assembly ERZ477577 | reverse complement strand
CCTTTTTTTTCTGCTAAAAAAAAAGAAAAACAATCATGAATTGTTATTTTTTTATTTTTTTTCATTACTACTTTTTTTGATAAACTATAGTTGAAGCACTTTGCACATTACTAAAATCATCTGTTAACCCAAAAAGACTTTCTGCTGCTCCTAAAATTAAAAAACCATCTTTTTTTATTTTCTGTGAAATTTTTTGGAGAATTTTCTTTTTATTCTCTACTGGTTGATAAATAAGAACGTTTCGACAAAAAACAACATCAAAAGGACCAATCATACCAAAATCATGAAGTAGATTGATCTTGCTAAATTTCATTTTATCTCTAAGAGAACTTTTGACTTCCCACTGATCTCCGTCTCTTTTATCGAAGTATTTAATAAGGTTCCTCGCAGGAAGACCTCGCTGGACTTCTAGTTGAGAATAAACACCTTTTTCTGCTCTTGCCAAAATAGCATCAGAGACATCTGAAGAAAAAATACTTAAAGGAGGAAGAGTTGAATCTTGCTCTTTTACAGAGTCATACTGCATCGCAATTGAATAGGGTTCTTGACCAGAACTTGAGGCCGCACACCAAATAGAAAATTCTCTTGAGTCAGGGAAACTTTTTTTTAAGCTCGGAATAACAACGTCTTCAAAAACCTTATAAATATTGGGATCGCGAAAGAAACTCGTCTCATTGTTTGTTGCAATGTCTAACAAAAGCGAGCGAAACTGCCCCGTTATACCTGCCTGACCTTTTTCATAAAGGGCCTCAACTGATTCAATTTCTAGTTGAGTAGCAATTTGCCTAAGGCGGTGATCTAATTGAAAATAATTTGCATCCACATAAACGATTCCTAATTCTTTTTGAATGTAATCAGCAAAAAATTTTAGCGCATTGTTGTTCATAAAAAACCTTATGGAAAAAGAAGGTTAATCTTTCCTTCGATAATATCTTGAGTGAAAGGTTTCATGAGATAATCAAAAACCCCCGCTTCTATCATTTTCACAATATCCTTAGGATCATTCTTTGAAGTAAGCATTAAAACAGGCGTCTTCAACCCTAGTTCTTTTAATTCATAAAAAGTTGTTGGCCCATCTTTAATGGGCATCTCCCAATCAAGAAAAATAAGATCATAGTTATTGATGTTATCTTTCAAATGATCAACTGCCTTTTGCCCATCCGGAAATGTAGTATAACTCTCTAAGCAATTTTCTAAGCAACTTTTCAAAAAACTTTGAACTGACTTTGAATCATCAATACTAATAATTTTTTCATTTATTTTTCTCACTTTAAAAAATCATCTACTTTTTCTACGGCATTACTTAGTTCTTTACTTTGATTAAATTCAACCTGTCCATTTTTCTCAAAATAATCCTTAAGAAAAGAAAAAAACTTGTTTGTTATAATTGATAAGTCTTCAAGTCCTTTGGCATCTAATTTTTTTTCACCATTAGCAAGTTTCTCAAAGTAAGCATCAAACTTCTCTAAGAAAGAACAGAGCTGCTCCATTGAGTAAAGCTTTGCTCCTCCAAAAACTTGATGAACCTTTTGATATATTTCAACATAGACTGTCTTTAAAATTTCATCATTATCAGGATCTGCGTGGGCCACAAAGTTGCTTAAATTCTCAATATCTGAAAAAAAGCTATCATTGACAATCTCTTTAAGAGACGAAGTGAACTCACTGGCATCTTCAGCAAAAACCTCTTTATCATTAGATTTTTCTTCAACAACTTCCTCTGTTTTAATTTCTTCTTTTTCTGATCCTACTTGAGAAACAAACTCATCTAATTGTTTCGTCATCGTTTCTAAATCAACATAGTTGTTTTTCAATAAAATTTGCCCCAAGGGTTCTCTTTCTTTTGCCAACAAAGAAAGTATCTCTTTTTCCTTTGACTCGCTATAAAAAGAGCACTCTCTGTAAGAAGAAATAAAATCTTTGCTCTCACTTTGTTGTTTTCTAAAAACCATTAATAAATCATCTGAATTTAAAATTTTATTTTTAAGTGCTATATTTGCTGGAATCTCTTGAGTGTTCATCTGTTCAATAAGGCAAGTGACTAATTGATCCACTGTTATTAATTTCTTTTCTATCAAGAACTCACCAAAAAAAATCTTTTGCATAATTATGCCCTTACTTTAATTTTGAAAAAATTTTCTGTGCAATAAAATCTAAGTCACCTATTTCATCAAAGCAATTTGCTTCAAAGACAGCTCCTGGCATACCAAAAACAACACAACTCTCTTTATTCTGAATTACAATAGCACCGCCACCATCTCTAATCGCATCTGCCCCGCAAGCACCATCTTCTCCCATCCCCGTTAAAACAATACCGAGGCATCTATTTTTATAAACAGAACTTCCTGTTTCAAAAAGAAAGTCTGCCGCTGGGCGAACAGAATTGCGTTGAGAGTTTTTATTTAAATCGATATAATTTTGTCCTTCTTTCTTTTTAATTTCCATATGAAAGTCACCTGGAGCAACATAGACGGTACTCTCTTTAATAAGCTCCCCATGTTCAGCTTCTTTAACTTCAAGATTTGAAATTTCTTTCAATCTTTTTGCTAAAATGGTGGTGAAAATTGGTGGCATATGCTGAACAATAAGAATAGGTTTATGAGGTGTCTTTAAATCTCTAAAATGATGAAAAATTTTTTCAAGTGCAGGAGGACCTCCTGTCGAAGAAGCAATAAGAACAGCATCAAAATCAAGTGTTCCTATTTTTCTTTTTTCAATTTTAGAGCTTTTGAATTTATTGCTAGCGACATGAGAGTTTTTTAAACTCTCTAATAAATTAGATGACTTTTCATTTACCAAAGAAGATTCTAAGTTTAAAATACGAGAATTGGTAAACTGTAATACCTTCGGGATCAGTGCCGTCTGAATAGCATTGGCCGCTTGTTCAAAACTCATATGATCACCAGAAGGCTTTGCTACCACATCATCTGCTCCTTCTTCGATGGCCTCAAGGGCCTTTTGGGCCCCTTGAAAGGTTTGAGAAGAAAAGACAATGATTCTTACTTTTATTCCTCGCTTTTTAATCTCTTTAATGGTTTCAATTCCACCCATTTCAGGCATTTCCATATCAAGAGTGATAAGATCAACAGACATTTGTTGTAGCTTATCAAGAGCGATTTTTCCGTTGGCAGCAGTTCCTACCACTTCAAGATCTTTGACAACCTCAAGAGAAGTTTTTATTTGATTCCTAAAAACAATAGAGTCATCAACGACAAGTACTTTTATCATATTTATTTACTGGCCTTTGTTGTTTTCACCAAATTTTGCAACTTTTCAGCTAACTGAGAAAGAGACTTTGCCGCTTCAAGAGTCTGAGAAGAACCTGCACTACTCTGCTGTGCTGCTTGACTCACATTTCTCACCACATCAGCAATTCCCTCAACTCCTTTATTGGATTCTTTAACAACACGAGCAACTTCGTTAGCAGTGGCCGTTTGTTCTTCAACTGCTGCTGCAATAGAAACTGAAATAGAATTTAGTTTTTCAATAAAATCACCAATTTCAGTAATAGCGCTAACGGCCAGTTTTGTATCACCCTGAATTGTTCCAATTTTATTAGTAATATCTTCTGTTGCCTTTGCTGTTTGCTTTGCCAGCTCTTTTACTTCATTGGCCACAACCGCAAAACCTTTCCCTGCTTCCCCGGCCCGTGCCGCTTCAATCGTTGCATTTAAGGCCAAAAGATTTGTTTGCTGAGCAATACTACTAATCACTTTAATAACATTTCCAATTTCTTCTGAGCTGACACCTAACTTTTGAATTGTTTGATTTGTATCTTTTGCTTTTGTTAAAGTATCTTTCGCAATATTAGCGGCATCAGAAGTATTGCGAGAAATTTCTTTAATAGAGGCCACCATTTCTTCTGTGTTGGTTGCCACAATTTGAACACCTTTAGAGACTTCTTCTGTATTGGCCGCTGCTGCATTTGATTGCTCTGTAGTCAAATTAGCGTTGCTATTGAGCTGAGTCGCTGTTGCCGATAACTCTTCTGAAGCAGCACCTAGTTGATTGGCCGTCTCCTCCATCGTTGTAGCAATCATCACTCTTTCCGTAATAACTTCCCATGTGGCCATCGCCCCAATATAATTTTTATCTTTATCGTAAATGGCCGTGACTAAAAGATCTAAAATATGTGGTCCTAACTTTATATTGGCGCGATGAGGAAGATTTTTATCAGAAGAGAGAATTTTTCGCTGCATCTCAGGAACCTTATGCATTGCATCTATATTACTTCCCAGCATTTTATCTACTGGAATTTTTAAATCTTTTTCAATTGTGCGAAGAGTTGCAATACTTTTTGGATTTAAGTAAACAAGGTTTAAATCGCGATCAACGGCCATTACATTGATTGGCATATCTTCCATCATTGAATTAATGCGGGCCAAATTATTTTCAGTAATCAGTTTTTGAGTTACAACTTCCCACGCAACCATTACACCTGAATATTTATTATTATCATCGTAGACAGCATTAACCGTTAATTCTAATTTTTGAGGGCCAACATTAATTACCGCCACATGAGGCAAATTCTTATCAGAAGAAAGAAATTTTCGCTGATGAGAAGGAACTTTGTGAAAAATATCAATAGACTGACCTATTAAATCTTTTGGATTAATGGGAAGAAGTTCTTTTATCGTCATTAGAGTGGCAAAGCTTTTCTGATTAGCATAACGAATAACAAAATCTAAATCACAATACATAATATTAATAGGAGCATTTTCTAGAAGTGATACTACTTCTGTCACTGTTCGAAAACCTCCATTTTTTGAATCATCATCTTTTGAATTAATTGCACGAACTCCCATTTTTTCCTCCATTCGTAACTTACGTCTTATTTGTTTAAAAAATTTATAATTTTATGAAAATCAAGAACACATAAAATATCTGTACTCAGTTTATAAATACCTTTCATGAACTGTTGAACCTGCTCATCTACAACACTTGGTGTTTGACTAAAATCACTATCTTCTACCTCAATAACATCTCCCACTTCATCAACAATAAAAGAAAGGAGAGTGGATTCATTTCGACATATAACATTTTTTAAATCCTCTCTTTCTTCTAAAGCTTTATGTTTATCAACACCCTCTATATTGAACAGTACTTTTAAATCAATCGCTGTTGCTATTTGCCCACGTAAATTAATAAGTCCTGCTATAAAATCAGGAGCAAGTGAAACTTTTGTAATATTTGACTTTCTTGTTATTTCTTGAACGAGAGAAACATCAATTCCATAGAGTTGCTCATAAAGATAAAAAGTTATAAATTGTTTTCCACTCATTATTTAATATCTCCAGCAAACAAAGATTTTAATTCATTAATTAATTCATCACTTTTTAATTTTTCAAGGTATTTTGTAAAACCTTTCTCTTTTCCTTTCTTTCTATCTGTATCTGTAAATCTTGTTGTAATGGCCACCGAAGGAAGATGAGAAAAATCAGGGATTGATCTTACTTTTTCCATTAGATCAAATCCATTAAGAATGGGCATTTCTATATCAGATAAAAGGAGATCAAAAGTCCCCCTTGGTGAATCATTTAATTTATCAAAAGCTATTTGACCATTTGCTGCATGTGTAACATCGTATCCTTCATCCTTTAAGATACTAATAATTCTTTTTGCAAAAAAAGGTGTATCTTCGGCCAAAAGAATTTTCTTTCCCTTAACGTTTACATTAGCATTAACATTTTTTTCTTTTTCATTGACGATAGCTTCTCTACTCTTTTCATTCTTGTTATTCTCTCTCCCAAAAACTTCATCCACAACAGCATAACTATCAACTACAGAATAGATTGTTTTATCGGCCCCTATTAAATTTCCAACAATTCCTGTTGTATCGCTCAAACTCTCTTCTATACTAGAAGAGAGAACCAGAAGATCAACAATCTTTTTTACAACTAATCCGTAATATTTATTGGCCCGTGAAACAACAATTGTCACAATTTTATCAGGGAGACTTGATTCTTGTTTATTAAAAAAAACATCGAGTTCTATTAAATTAAGAACACTATCTCTATAAGAGATAAGCTTTTGATCTCCTGAATAATTGACTTCGCTAATATCAAATTCTTCTAATCGATTAACAAGATTTAAGGGAATGCAATAAGAAACATCATCATTGAGTTCAAAAAGAAGATAATCACAAATCTCAAAACTATTTTTTTCTTCTATTTCTTCAAGGTCTGAATAATCAGTGGCATTTTTTTGATGAGCTGATGAAACTGAACTTTTTTCGGCCATTCCCTGAACATCTAAAATAAGTGCTACTTGCCCATCACCCATAATAGTAGATCCTGAAAAAACATTCAGTTTTTTTAGAAATCCAGGCAAAGGTTTTACGACAATATCTTTTGTGTCACAAATTTCATCTACGACAAGGCCATACTCTCCTCCATCACACTCCAAAATAACAATATTATATGATTTGTCTTCATTAACAGAATCTATTTTTAAAATATCTTTAAGCCCAACGATAGGGATCACTTTTCCCCTAAGACGCAACACTAAGTTTTCTTGTATCTTTTCTAATTTATTTTTTCCCTCTCCCTCATCGATACGAATTAATTCTTTAATTTTAACTTGAGGGATAACATAAAAAGATTGGTTTAAACGAATTGTCATGGCCGGAATAATTGCCAATGTTAAAGGAATCCTCAATTGAATGACTGTTCCCTTCCCAAAAACACTATTAAGATCAATCGTCCCTCCAATTTTTTCAATATTGGATCTAACAACATCCATTCCAACACCACGTCCAGAGACTGAAGTTACTTTTTCTGCAGTCGAAAGTCCTGCTGAGAAAATAAGATGCTGAATTTCTTTTTCTGATAATTTTTTGGCATTTTCGGCCGTTACTACACCATTTTCTATGGCCTTTGCTAATACTTTTTCTGTATTTAGACCTTTCCCATCATCACTAACTTCAATAACAACATGACCACCCTCTTGATAGGCCTTAAGATTTATTATCCCTGTTTCTTTTTTCCCTGATTTTGATCTTACGTCAGGCGTTTCAAGTCCATGATCACAAGAATTTCGCACAATATGAGTAAGAGGATCTTTAATAGATTCAATAAGAGATTTATCTAATTCAGTCTCCTGCCCAAAAATATTAAGTTCTATTTTTTTACCTAAGTCTTTAGAAATATCACGTACTAATCGTTGAAATTTTGAAAAGACAGAACCTATGGGTTGCATTCTTGTTCTCATTATACTGTCTTGTAATTCAGAGGTCACAAGATCGAGATGCTGAGTCAAAGCAAAAAAGATACTATCTTCTTTCCCGTTGGCGTATTGAAGAACTTGATTTCTCACTAAAACCATTTCACTAATTAAATTCATTAAACGATCAAGAAGTGTTACTTGAACCCTAATAGAAGAATTCTCTCCTCCAGAATCGCTATTTGTATTTATTTTTTTCTCTTCCATCTTTTTTTCTTCATTTTTCAATTCAACTTCTTCATCCTTTTCTTTAGTTTCTAATACCTCATCGGTATTTTTTTTCTTTTCATGAGATACTTCTTTTAATTTTGGAGAATTATTATTTTCATCTGGAAAAGCACTCTTTAATAAGAAAAACTTACTTGATATTGCCTCTGTTGTTTTACTTATTAATTTTGAAACAAGTGTTTCAATTTCCTGGTCTTTCAATGGTGCATTCTTATCTTCTTCAAAAGAAATATTTTTTAGCAATAAACCAATGTAATCAAGACATTTAAAAACTAAATCAACAAAGTCTGAGTCTAGTGCTATTTTCCTCTTTCTCACAGGATCAAGAGAAGTCTCTAAGGCATGAGAAATAATAGCAATTTTTCTCAGTCCAAATAACTGAGAACTTCCTTTTAATGTATGCATATCTCTATAGAGTGAGTCCATTTCATCTTGACTAGGACCATTTTTGTCCATCTTTGTTAAAATATTACTTACTCTTTCTAAAATTTCTTCGCCTTCGGCCATAAACTCTGCGATGGCAACATCCGATAGGGCATTAGACATAAATTAACCTCTCCATAAAAGGAATAACAATGGATCTATCGGCACAAGAAATAGAAGAGTTTAAAATTGAATCACAAGAACTCTTGGAGGCTGCAGAAAATGCTCTTTTAAATGTAGAGAAAGGAGATGATTTTAAAAAAAATTATAATGAAATATTTCGCTCTTTTCACTCCCTTAAAGGGGCCGCAGGAATGCTTGACATGAATGCTCTTCAAAAGCATATGCATCAATTAGAAAATATTTTTGAAAAATATAAAACAGAGACATCCATTAGTCCCTCTCATTTAACCTTTTTCCTTAATGGAATTGATGCTGCAATGAAACTTCTTAATAATGAAGAAGTTATTTTTGATTTTGACCAAATTAAAAATAGTGATCCACAAAAAGAAAATAAAACAAAAGAAAGTCAAAAAAAACAAATTAAGAAGGAAGTTAAAAATAAAAAAGAAGATTTGGTTTGTATTATCGACGACGAACCAGATATTGCAGAAATCATTGAGTCCATCTTAAATGAAGCAGGAATTAAAACAAAATCATTTACAGATGGAAATATTTTCCTTAATGAATTAAATGAATTATCTCCCTCTCTTATCATCTCGGATATCATCATGCCTGAAATTGATGGGATGAGCATTTTAAAGCGATTAAAAAAAGAAGGCCCTAATATTCCTGTTATCTTTATTAGTGGACAACTTACTATCGATTTTTTAAAAGAATCAATCAATCTAGGTCTTTTTTCCATTATTGAAAAGCCTTTTGAAAAAGAACAAATTCTTTCTTTTGCCAAAAAGGCCATTAATCAATTTAAATTAAAGAAAATGTTTCATCAATCATTGAACTTAATGATGTTTCAATTTAGTGATGTGGAAAAAATGCTTAAAGAGCAAGGAAAGGAAACAAATGCGGCAATGTTCAAAAGCGAAATAAAGCACCTTCTTTCATTTAAAAAAGCTATGGAGATGTCTGAATAGAGGTTATCTCTTTTTTTATTTTTATCTTTTTCAAATCAAGAACTGTATAAATTTTTTCTCCAATAGTAATAATCTCACTAGAAAGATGATGGTTCGAAATTTCAGTTTTCATTTTATCTTTTACTAAAATAACATCATTGATCCCTGTTACGATGACACCTAAATAGTTTTTTCCAACTTTCCCCACGACAATAACCTGAAGATCTTCTGTTTTTTCTAAATCTCCATCAAAGGGGATAATATAAAGAAGAGAGTCTCTGTAAGTTGTCAAAAGGATATTGCTGCCTGTATCTTTTTTTGCTTTTGGGATCGTTTCTATCCTTATTATTTTTTCTTGTTCTAAACAAAAAGACCCTCTTATTGAGGGAATATTAAAGACCATATAAGATTTTTCTTGCTCTACTTCATCAAAGTTTACAGATTCATCTTTTTGTTTTTTTCTCGTAACTATTTTTGTCTTTTCTGCGATACCATCTACGTCAAAAACAAGCCCAACAGATCCATCTCCGAGGAAAGTCCCTCCTAAGAAAATTTTCGTCCTTTTCAATGCTTCAAATTGAAATGATCTTATAACGGCATCTTCAATATCACTAATCTCATCAATAGCGAGACCAAATAAATTATTTTCTGTTTTTAAAATAATAATCTTATGAATATCTTTTACTTTTGTTTCAAAAATAACTTCTTCTAAAACAAGTAAAGGAATAACTTCTCCTTCAAAATCGAGACATTTATCACCATTTATTTCTTTGACAATATTTTTATTGATAAAGTTAAAATCAATAACTTTTACGATATAATCTCGAGGGATTCCATATAGTTTTTTTTGAACTTCAACAAACAAACAACTGATAATCAAAACAGATTTTGGGATTGGTGCTTTTAACAAGAACTCGCTCCCCTCCCCCTGTTTAGATTCAACAATAAGAGTTCCTCCTATGGACTCAATATTTTCTTTAACTGAGCTCATTCCTACGCCACGTCCTGAGAACTCTGTAACTTCTTCTGCTGTGGAAAATCCTGGTAGAAAAATAAGATAATTAATCTCAGAATTATTTAGTCGCTCTAGTTCATCATAAGTCATTAGATTTTTTTCCAAAACTTTTTCTTTAACTTTTTCAATATTAATTCCTCCTCCATCATCTCTAATAGAGGCAATAACAAACTCATCTTTCTGCTCAAAAGATATCTCAATTGATCCTTTTTCTTTTTTTCCAACCTTCACTCTTTTTTCATTATGCTCTACTCCGTGATCAATGCTATTTCTAATAAGGTGAACCATGGAGTTAGAAAAAACTTCAAAAATAATTTGATCAACTCTCAAATCATCTCCTTTAAAAGAAAAATTAATCTCTTTTTTTAAGGATCTAGCAGTCTCTTTTGCAATTCTTGATATACTTTTTGTAATACCTTTCAATGAAATTCTTCGTATTTCGACTACTTTATTTTGGATTAAAAGATTAATTTTGTTCATTTCATCAAGCAGGTCGCTGAGATTTTTCACTTCAACATCACTAGAATATTTCTTTTCTAAAGATTGTACTTCTTTGTTAATCATATTCCGAATAACAGTCATCTCTCCTGACAGGTACATAAAGTTATCGAGAAGATCAATGGATACTTTTAAATCATTGCTCTTCTTTGCCACTTCTTTTTTCTTAGATTCTTGAACATCTTTTTTCTGATTATTTTTTTCTTTTGCTTCAACTGCAAAGATCTCAATCATTTCATCAACAACATAGTCTTGATGTTTTCCTGTTTTAAATTCCTCCACTAAGATCTTCATAAGATCAACGGCCTTTTGCCAAACAGAAATTTGATCTAAGCTAAAATGCTGAGGATCATTAGTCATCTTTTTTATAAAATCTTCAAAGTGATGAGAAAAGCCATGCAATGTTTTAGGGTTAAAAAAACCAGATGATCCTTTAATGGTGTGAACCATTCCAAACATACTATCCATTAATTCTTTTTTATTATCAGCACTTTCTATTTCATCAATGATATCGTCCATCTTTTCCATAAGATTTTCTGCATCACCAATAAATCCTTGAAGAATTTCATAATCTTCAACAAGAGAAGCAAGTCGTATTTCACTTTCAGAAGCAATAATTTCAATAAATTCCTCTATATCAAGTGGTTTTTCTAAAAAAGATGCAATTTTTGCCCCAAGACCTTTCATCGCCAAATCTTTATCCACAAACCCAGATAACATATAAAAAGGGATATCAGTTGAAACCTCTTGAACTCTCTTCCTAAAATCAAATACGTCTATTCCATCCATGTGATAATCGCTAACCACTAACAAAGTTGATAATCTATTCTCTTTTATATGCATCATTATTTCATCTAAGTTATTAGAAACAATGGTTTTTATGCCCAACTGATCCATCTGTTCTGAAAAAACTTCAAGCGCATCTGCTTCATCGTCGAGGTAGAAAATAATAGGATCAATGCCTAAGCATTTTTCATTTATATACTTTCTTTTATCGGTTGGATTTTTTAAACTAAACCATTCTTTATTAAAAAATTTATTATCTTCTAAAACCATGATAAGCATCCTCTTTAATCTAAAATAAATCTATTCTACATTGATGAGATCATGCTTTCTTCAAAAGTATTTTTTACCGCTATTATTCCTACTTTTAACCGTTCAGAATCAACCATTGAGGCCATCAATTCTGTGCTAAATCAGTCGTTTGATAATTTTGAACTCATTCTTATCGATGACGGACAAGAAGAATCCCATCGGGGAAAAATATTTTATTTTTTAAAAAACATTCCTGCGGTAATACAAACTAAAGTGTCTTATATTCTTCTGCCAAAAAACTACGGGGTCTCTTCAGCGAGAAATGCGGCCATCTATCGAAGTAAGGGAGAATATCTTGCTTTTCTTGACTCTGATGATCTGTGGCACTCTTCTAAATTAGAAGAGCAATTTATTCATCTCGAAAGAAACAGTTTCCCCTTTCTCTCTCACACAGATGAAATATGGATTAGAAATGGGCAACGAGTAAATCCAAAGCTCAAGCATCAACAAAAATCAGGCGATATTTTTTTCCCCTCGCTAAAGCTTTGTCTTATTTCACCTTCTACTGTTGTCATTAAACGAAAAGAGCTCATGCTAAATCATCAACTATTTGATGAATCTTTGCCTGTTTGTGAGGACTATGATCTTTGGCTCCGTTTAACATGTAGGCAAGAGGCCCACTATATTCCCAAAAAGCTCGTGACTAAACATGGGGGACATGACGATCAGCTCTCAAGATCAGAAAAGGCCATGGACTATTTTCGTCTAAAGGCCATGAGAAAGCTTCTTATTACCCAGAAAAAAATTCTAACCCAAATGCAAATGAATATGACGAAGGAAGAATTTTATTATAAAAAAGATCTTCTGGTTAAGGGGGCACTCAAACACCAGAATTTTTTCCTTTTACAAAAAATTGACGCACTGGAGATTATCTAAATGTTTAAAAGAAATATTCATTATAAAGGGACCATGAAGCTCAATAGTTGGAAAAAGCTGGCCATGGGAACTTGGTCACCTCCTGGAGATCCTTCCGTTTATACTCTTCTAGAGATTGACGCTCGTGGTATTTTAAAAAAGATAGAAGAATTTAAGGCCGCTGGAAAATCTCTAACGCCCACAACTATTCTCGCGAAAGCTCTGGCCATGTCCATTGAGAGCTACCCTCTTATTAACTCAACTATTCGCTTTGGCAGAATATATGAACGCTCTACTATTGATCTTTTTCTTCAGGTTTCTGACCCTAACGCCAAAGATGTTGAAGATTTATCGGGGTTAAAAATCGAGCGGGCCAATGAACGAAGTCTAGAAGAGATGGGTGAGATTATCAAAAACTCAGCGAAGAAAATCCGTGCAGGAAATGACCCTCAATATAAAAAAATCAAAAAATCCATGAAAGGGGTTCCTGGAATTTTCATGCGTCCTTTGATTTTATTTCTCGACTTCTTTCTG
>NODE-581-length-12954-cov-5.66424_pt1 | contig 12954 bp, 10 predicted proteins | sample MGYA00139097_ERZ477577 | MGnify/ENA metagenome assembly ERZ477577 | reverse complement strand
CTCAACGATAGAGTCAATATAATTGGAGGTGAGTTCTTGTGCATTTATCGATTGTTTAAGGATGATAAAACTAATTACGACAAATAGCAATTGGTATTTTTTCATATTATTAAGTTGAGTAAGATGAAAGTTAATGAATAGACTGTCATTAAAGCTTTGCTAACGGCGTTGGAATCCAATCCCTCCACTTCCCTCAAACTGCTTTAAATCACAAACTAGAACCCCATTAACTACCTTAGTAACGAATTCATTTTCTTTATTGTCGAGCAGAAGTCGGCTAGGGTTATAGACAATTTCTTCCGAAAAATTTTCTTGCTGACCTTCTTTTCCTTTTTCAAAAAGAAGAATCCCAACTTTATCCGTTCCATTGTGCTTGTAGTGATAAGTAATTCCTTCATTTACAGGAAACGTACCAAGCCTAATAATATCTTGCTTTTCATCGATGGGATCAAGAGGGGTAGAATTCAGTTCAATCCAATCATCATCATCACGCTCAAAAAGAACGAGAACACTACCACCATTTCGTTCTTGGATTGCCGTCAAGAAGAAATTACCATTGATATAAGAAACTAGACCTGTTTCCATAGAATGATGATCTTCATCATTTATGTAGTATTTCCCAGTATTTCCATAACCAATATTTAGGAACATTTTTAAGTTGTTTGGTCTAATTAGAAAATGATCTTCTTGCATTTCTCCCTTGGGAGAATAGCCCTTAACCGTCCAGCCGTGAACGTCTGTTTTGATTCCTCTCCAAGCGAAGTATATGGTTTCTCCTTCGAAGCCAGCATATTTCCATTGCCCGTTAATTCCATTCTCTACATCTTTATAGTCGGCATAGCCCAATTCAAATACAGTATGAGAGAGGTTGTGGTGCGTCATAAAGACAGCCAACTCATGATATTCTTTTTCTTTTTTATGATAATATCGATAGTGATATACAAGGGCCTTTTCGGTAACTGCAGCATTAATGAATTCAAACTTATTGTAGTCGTAGTCTCCTTCAAGACGTTTAACCTTTATGCCTACATCTAGAATTTTTGATTTAATATTTCCTCCTGAACTCATCTGATTGAAAGAAACCCGTCCATTATCGATGAGATCAAGGTTATTCAAAAAGTAAACGTGACGAGCACCTTCATTAAAAAGATAAAAGGGTTCTCGTACTTTGGGGTTGAGTTTCTGATCCCATGTTCCTTCATCTTCATCGCTAACCAATGTAAAACTAATTTGATTCAAGATTTCTTTAGGGCTACGACTCATTAATAAACCGCCTTTCCCCTTCCATTCGATAATTTTGAAAAATGGGTGGTCTTTGATTGGAATGCCAAAATTTTGAGCTTGAGCATTAAAGCTAGTTAGAAACAAAAGGCAAATTATTAATTCACGCATAGTTATTGGTTTAAGAGACTGGAAAGATACAATGGGTGGTTCAGAAGATGAAGTGGTTTTTCTTCATAGTAAAAAGAACTTTTCCACAGATTGTGGATAGTTTTATTTCGTACCCTTACTATTAGTTGGTTCTCAGTGAGTAATGAGCGTTTTTCTTTCTCATTATTGTTTCAATGAATGCTCAACCTCAAAAGGTTAACGTTAAGTTCGGAATAAAAAAAGAAGTTAAAAGGTCGGCTGGTTAAGTATTGCTTTTAAGTCTCTTTAATTGATTTTGTGACAAGTAGAGAAAGTATCTTCATTGCAACTTCTTGATGTCTGATATTCTCCCTGAAAATCCTTACCTTTGCTCAGCCTAATAGGCAATCATACTGTAATTATTTATGGAAAGAATAGAACCTTATAAGCCGATTAATAAAGTTAGAATTGTTACTGCAGCCTCTCTTTTTGATGGGCATGATGCGGCAATCAATATTATGCGTAGAATCATTCAATCTACAGGTTGTGAAGTGATTCACCTTGGGCATGATCGTTCAGTAGAAGAAGTCGTTAATTGTGCTATTCAAGAAGATGCGCAAGCCATTGCTATGACCTCATATCAAGGTGGGCATAATGAGTACTTCAAGTATATGCATGATTTGTTAAAGGAGAAAGGTGCACCCCACATTAAAATTTTTGGTGGTGGTGGTGGAACAATTCTTCCTTCTGAAATAAAAGAATTGGAGGCATATGGAATTGAGCGAATTTACCATCCTGATGATGGACGGGAGATGGGCTTACAAGGTATGATTAATGACTTGGTTAAGAGAGCGGATTTCCCTGCAGGAAAAGACGTGGATAAAGAGATAAATCGTATAAAAGAGAAGAGTGCACCAGATATTGCACGAGTAATTTCTGCCGCAGAGAATTTTGCAGAAGAATCAAAAGGAATACTTGCAAAAGTACAAGAGATGGCTAAGGTTGTTGATGTTCCGGTATTGGGAATTACGGGCACTGGAGGGGCAGGAAAATCATCGTTGGTAGATGAACTTGTTCGTCGATTCTTGATTGATTTCACGGACAAAAACATTGCTGTTGTTTCCGTTGATCCATCGAAACGAAAGACTGGAGGAGCGCTACTGGGAGATCGTATTAGAATGAATTCGATCAGAAGTGAACGAGTATATATGCGTTCATTAGCAACGCGTCAATCAAATCTTGCGCTTTCTGCTCATGTTGCAGAGGCGATTAATGTATTGAAAGCAGCTGAATATGATTTGATCATTTTGGAAACGTCAGGAATTGGTCAGTCAGATACTGAAATATTAGATCACTCAGATATGTCGCTTTACGTGATGACGCCTGAATATGGAGCAGCGACACAATTGGAGAAGATTGACATGTTAGATTTTGCAGATGTTATTGCATTGAATAAATTTGACAAACGTGGTGCTCTAGATGCTTTAAGAGACGTGCGAAAGCAATATCAACGAAATCATCAGCTATTTGAAGAGCAAGTAGATTCTATGCCTGTTTTTGGCACCATTGCTTCTCAATTCAATGATCCAGGAATGAATACACTTTATAAGGTGGTCATGGATAAGTTGGTTGAAAAAACAGGAACTAATCTAAAATCTACCTTCAAGATTACACAGGAGATGTCTGAAAAAGTGTTTGTTATTCCACCAGACCGAACACGATATTTGTCTGAAATTTCTGAGAATAACCGATCGTATGATTTATGGGTAGATGCCCAAGTGAAGGTCGCTGATCGACTTTGGGGGTTGAATTCTTCAATTGTTTCGATGAAGTCATCAACTATCGAGGACAAGGATCGATTAATAAAAGGATTACAAGAAGCTTTTGAGCAAGAAAAATTAAATTTTGACCCTAAGAATTGGGTTATTTTAGAAGACTGGGAGGAGAAAAAACAACTTTATAAAAACCCTGAATTTAAATTCAAGGTAAGAGACAAAGAATTGTCGATAAAAACGCATTCTACATCATTATCTCAATCGGAAATACCGAAAGTGGCAACACCGAAATACACCGGTTGGGGAGATATCTTAAGATGGTCATTACAAGAGAATGTGCCAGGTGAGTATCCATATACTTCAGGTTTGTTCCCATTCAAAAGAGAAGGAGAGGACCCGACAAGAATGTTTGCTGGTGAAGGTGGGCCTGAGAGAACGAATAAGCGATTTCATTATGTAAGTTTGGGAATGCCAGCAAAAAGACTCTCGACGGCATTCGATTCTGTAACGCTATATGGTAACGATCCAAACATTCGTCCGGACATTTATGGTAAAATTGGTAATTCTGGTGTGTCTATTTGTTGTTTAGATGATGCAAAGAAGTTGTATTCTGGATTTGACTTATCGGCACCGAAGACATCTGTTTCAATGACGATTAATGGACCGGCACCAATGATGCTTGGCTTCTTTATGAATGCAGCGATTGATCAGAATTGTGAAAAATACATTAAAGAGAACGGATTAGAGAAGGAGATTGAAGCTAAAATAGTAGCCATTTATAAAAGTAAAGGCACTCAGCGACCGCGTTACCAAGGAGATTTACCAGAAGGTAATGATGGACTGGGACTGATGTTGCTTGGAGTGACAGGTGATCAGGTATTGCCTCAAAAAGTCTATGAAGAGATTAAGAAAACCACGTTAACGCAAGTTAGAGGAACAGTCCAAGCAGATATTTTGAAAGAAGATCAAGCACAGAATACCTGTATTTTTTCTACGGAATTCGCTCTGCGCTTAATGGGAGATGTTCAAGAATACTTCATTGATAACGGTGTCCGCAACTTCTATTCGGTGTCCATTTCGGGGTACCATATTGCAGAAGCAGGGGCAAATCCAATCACACAATTGGCCTTTACGTTGGCTAACGGATTTACATATGTTGAGTATTACTTAAGTCGAGGAATGGATATAAATGCATTCGGACCTAATTTGTCTTTTTTCTTCTCAAACGGAATAGATCCAGAATATGCTGTTATTGGTCGAGTGGCAAGAAGAATATGGGCGAAGGCTTTGGCTAAAAAATATGGAGCTAATCCACGTGCTCAAATGTTGAAATATCACATTCAGACTTCGGGCCGTTCATTGCATGCTCAAGAAATTGATTTCAATGATATTCGTACAACCCTGCAGGCGTTGTACGCAATTTATGATAATTGTAATTCTCTTCATACAAATGCTTATGATGAAGCGATTACTACGCCTACGGAAGAGTCAGTTCGCCGTGCTATGGCTATTCAGTTAATAATTAATCGTGAGCTGGGTCTAGCTAAAAATGAAAATCCGCTGCAAGGATCTTTTATTATTGAAGAGTTAACTGATTTAGTGGAAGAAGCTGTGCTTACTGAATTTGATCGTATCACAGAACGTGGAGGAGTGCTCGGTGCAATGGAAACAATGTACCAACGATCCAAAATACAAGAGGAGTCGTTGTATTATGAAACACTGAAGCATTCAGGTGAGTTCCCAATAATAGGTGTGAACACTTTCTTAAGTTCAAAAGGATCTCCAACGATCTTGCCTAAGGAGGTAATTCGTGCTACTGAGGAAGAAAAAGAATACCAAATTGCAATGCTCAATGAGCTTCATTCTACTTATGAGAATGAATCGGTTGAAGGAATACAGAGAGTTCAAAAGGCAGCTGTCCAAAATCGAAATATGTTCGAACAATTGATGGAGACATGTAAATACGCTTCGCTTGGAGAGATTACGCGGTCTTTGTTTGAAGTTGGCGGAGAATATAGAAGGAATATGTAATAAAGACTTCTATTTTTTATTTTGTATAGGTTATTTCTTGAAAAATTGGCTATTACTGTTAATAACTAATGGTTTGAAAAATGGCTGTTCATTTAATGATGCTATATATTTGTCATACACCTGCAAGCAATGTTTAAACTGTCTTTATTTCTCATTATTGGGCTTTTAAGTCATGGCGTATGTGCGCAGTTTCACGATGCAAATATTCCTAAAATCAACACTCTTCAAGCGGCAGAAGAATACGCAAACCGTTATGAAGAGGTATCTTTTGGTTTGGTGAACTCTGAATTAGATGTATTTCTTTTTGACAATGTAGATCTTACTAATTTGTCATCTTCAGTTGGAAAAATTAATACAATCTATAGAAGACGGACTAAATTTTTAAAGGATACAAACATAATTATGCTCAACGTTCAAGTGATTGAATTTGATCCGGATAAAGTTTCACTTGATTCTGCAAATGTTCTCATTGAAACAATTATTTCCAAATATGAGAGCGGATTGTCTTATTGGTACTTAATGAAAGAATATCAAAGTTCATCGTGTAAGTTTGAAGGTGGACCGATGTCAACCGAATTACTTGAAAGTCGATTCGGTTCGACATTTGAAGAAAGAAAGGAGGATGACATTTTTAAGTGGAAATATGCGGATACTCCTAATCGACCAATTGTTATCATTATTCACGAAGAGGCTCACTCAGTGCCAGCTTTTTTCGCAATTTCCTATAACTCGGCAGGTTAGATATTTCTTACGTTAAATCTTATCTTCTACTATTTGCTCAGATGTTAATTCAAAGAACTTCGTTATTTTCATCGTTATGAAATTTTTTCTTTTCATTTGGGTTTGTTTTGTTTTGTATAGCACTCGAGCGCAGAATGTGAGTCCTATCCTTCCAACTCCAAAAACGTACACTACATATTCAGGCAGTCTTCCTTTGAAGCCCACTGTTACCATAGATACAGCCGACATTAATGTTGATGTATATGATTATTTAAAAAGTCAATTCAAGGGTCTTTTTGGGATTGAATTATTATTGAAAAAAGAAAATCCGGACATTAGGTTTTTACAAATTGATGTTGAGGCTGAAGATTCTTATTCAATTAATGTTGAGGACAATATTAATATCCAGTATAGCTCTGAGCAAGGTAGTTTTTATGCGGTAATCTCCCTTTTGCAAATGGTTTCATGCGAAGAAGGTATTTGTGCAATTCGCAAGAGTTTTGTCCATGATTTTCCGCGATTTGGTTGGAGAGGTTTGCATCTTGATGTTAGTCGACATTTCTTTTCTGTAGATGAAGTGAAACGCTTTATTGATCTAATGGTTTTGTACAAGTTTAATATGTTTCATTGGCACTTAACTGATGATCAAGGGTGGCGTATTGAGATAAATAGCTATCCAAAACTTACGGAAATTGGAGCGATGCGTGATAGCACTGTTATTGGTCATTACAGTGATTCTCCGAGGGAGTATAAGGTAGAAGAATACAAAGGCTATTATACTCAGGATGAGATTCGAGAAGTTGTTGATTATGCAAGGAAAAAGTATGTAACAATTGTTCCTGAAATTGAAATGCCAGGCCATAGTCGAGCGGCATTAGCGGCTTATCCAGAGTATTCTTGTACTGGTGAGCTACTTCCGGTACCGGGACTTTGGGGAGTTTTTGACGATATCCTTTGCTCGAAAGAAGAGTCAATTCAATTTATGCAAGACATTTTAATTGAAGTGTTGGAGTTGTTTCCATCAGAATATATCCATGTTGGAGGTGATGAAGCGCCTAAAACAAGATGGAAGAATTGTGAAAAGTGCCAATCAAGAATGAAAGAGAATGGATTAATTGATGAGCATGAATTACAGAGTTACTTTATTCAAAGGATGGATTCTTTTTTGATTTCAAAGGGGCGAAAATTAATCGGATGGGATGAAATTCTTGAAGGTGGATTGTCACCAAATGCTGCAGTGATGTCATGGAGAGGGGATAAGGGCGGTATCGAAGCTGCGAAGCAAGCACATTATGTTGTTATGTCGCCGACAACGTATTGCTATTTTGATTATTACCAGAGCAGTCACGAAGTTGAACCACTAGCAATTGGTGGGTTCCTGCCTTTGGAAAAAGTATATAAATATTCTCCAGTGCCAAAAGAAATACCAGAAGATGCCATTCCATATATTTTAGGGGGTCAAGCTAATTTATGGACAGAATACATCACTAGTATGAGTCACCTGGAGTATATGACTTACCCAAGAGCCTTAGCCTTAGCACAAGGATTATGGTGTGTTGATAAGCCAGATTACAAAACTTTTCTAGACACTTATTTGACTTATCATGAACGTTTTTTAGCAAAGCATGAAGTTAATTATGCGAAGTCAATCCACTTTCCTACGATGCGTGTTGAACGAGGTTTAGAAGGGATTCATATAGGTTTTACTGGGGCGACAGAGAATACAGAATTTGAAGTGCATTCTTCAACGATTCCGATGAAAGATAATGATGAAACTACAATTACTATGCGCAATGAAGATCGACAATTTATCGGTCGTTGCGAAGAACTAGATAAAAAGAAGTATCATTTTCGAGTTACAAATGAAAACCTCAAAGATACCTTTGAATATACAATTTATGGGACATCTAGTTTAGGGCTTCCGGTCGAACTAGTAACCCCAGCACATCCTAAATACAATCATAATGGGAGTTTGAATCTTGTGGATGGAATTTTTGGTTCAATGCCCTGGAAAGGCAGTGAATGGTTAGGGTTTAGGGATGCAAAAATAGAAATGATCGTAGACCTCGAAACGGAAAAAGAGGTAGCTGCGGTTCAATTGGGGTTTTTAGAAAATAATGGATCTTGGATTTATTTACCTGAAAGAGTAACTATTTATGTGTCTGATAATAAATCTGAATGGAAAGAATCGATTTCTAAGGAAGTTGATTCAATGCTGTTCAATGATCATTCATTTGGATTAGTGGTTTCTGAAAAAACACGTTTTTTAAAGATAGTCATAGATGCGATGGATTTGATTCCAGAAGGCATGGATGGGGGAGGTAATACTCCTTGGACATTTATTGATGAAATTGAATTATTGTACCCAGAGGAATGGAAATAGAATTATGTGCTGCCTCAATTGAGGCGATCCAATTAGCAAAAGAATTTAAGTTTGACAGAATCGAGCTATGTCAAAATCTAGAGCAAGGTGGGATGACACCGTCACCAGGTTTAATTGACTATGCAGTTGCGTATGGAATTGAAACACATGTTTTAATACGCCCTCGTCCTGGTGGCTTCCAATATAATTGGGATGAAGTAGAAATAATGCTTCGAGATATTATAGAATGTAAATCAATGGAAGCAAAAGGTGTTGTTGTTGGAGCGTTAGATAAATTTGGAATGGTTGATGAAAAAGCCGTGGGAATGATGGTTGAAAAAGCGGATAATCTTGACGTAACTTTTCATCGTGCTTTTGACGATACGTATAATTATGAGAAGTCCATTGACACCCTTGTGAAGCTAGGGGTTAAAAGAGTGCTTTCTTCGGGACTCGGCTCTAATGTTGTGTTGGGAATGGAAAACCTTAAAGGGATGAAGGAATACGCCAATGGACGTATAGAGATTATGTCAGGTGGTGGTGTAAATGCAAATAATATTGTGAGATTAGTGGATTATGTGCAGCCAGATGGCATTCATTTTTCAGGAACAAAAAAACATTTACTTGATGAGGAATCAATGTTTTCGGAAACAATTTTGAAAGTGAATAGAGATAAGGTTCAAGGTTTATTAGAGCTGTGCAATAAAATTTAAAACACTTATTTTCGTTTTATCGGTATGAACAAATTATTTCTTCTCATTCTTGTTTTGTTTTACTCACCGGTTTTTGCTCAGAAGTGTATTGATGTTCCCGCTTTAAATTTGAAAATTATTCAACTAACAAAAGCGAAAGTAAAAAAGAAGGTGGGACGTGGTGAGTGTTGGGATCTTGCACAATATGTTCTTGATGAAACAGAAGCCGAATGGGATCATTTTGAGATGTATGGACGTTTGGTTGATCCAAAGAAGGAATGTATTTATCCAGGTGACATAATTCAGTTCGAGAAGGTAAAACTTAAATGGCAGGACGGAAAATATACCTACAAAGAATCAATGATGCATCACACTGCAATAGTCTTAGATGTCGTCAATAAAAATGAAGTGCGAATCGCTCACCAAAATACTGCAGACTTTGGGAAAAAAGTCGGAATTTCAACTCTTTTGTTTGATCGAATTGTTTCTGGAGAACTACTTATTTATCGTCCGGTAAACAACTAAATTAGTCTTCTTCAAATGGAATTTGATCCAAAATATATTCCAAGGCTTCAACTCTAGCTTCTGTTTTCTTGTCAGCTTCGATTATTTTCCAAGGTGCATTTTCTGTGTTAGTATGTTCAAACATTCGCTGCTTGTAAACAGTATACTCGTCCCATAATTCTTGCGCTCTTTCATCGACAGGTGTAATCTTCCATTGCTTCAAAGGGCTAGCTTTGATTGATTCAAATCGTGTAGCTTGTTCTTCTTTACTAATAGAGAAATACAATTTGATCAAAAAAGTGTCTGATTCAAGAATCATTCTTTCAAACTCATTCACTTGTCCCATGAATACTTGATAGTCTTTTTCAGTACAAAATCCATTTACAGGTTCAACAATTGCTCTGTTGTACCAACTTCTGTCAAAGAAGATAATTTCTCCTGCTTTAGGTAGGCAATTGACGTATCGCTGGAAATACCACTGTCCAATTTCTTCTACTGACGGCTTTGGCAAAGCAACAACTTTATAATGTCTTGGGTTAATATGAGCAGCAATCCTTCGTATTGCACCGCCTTTTCCAGCTGCATCACGACCTTCAAAAATGACAATAATTTTTTTGCCGTTCTTAATTGTCCAGTCTTGTAGCTTAATAAGTCTTGCTTGAAGATCCCGAAGTGTTATTTCATAATCAGCCAACCTAAGCGCCTTAGGGATATTAGTTTTTTTGTCGGCAAATAGGTACTTCATTCCGATCTTCGAATTTAGCATTGCTAAGTCTTCATCAGATAGTTCTAAAATTTCTTTTTCTGTCAGCATATCAAATGTCAATTTGTTCAATGTGTCTATAGTATCGGGCAATTACATTAGGGTCCGGCAACAACCTTCCTTTTTTGTCTGTCTTCTCTTCGTAATCAAAACGGGATATAACGTATCGGATACTTTCTAGTCTAGCCGTTCTTTTGTCATTTGTTTTTACAATGATCCAAGGGCTGAAATTAGAATGAGTTTTCGCAAACATTTGCTCTTTGAAATAAGTGTATTTATCCCATAATTCTTGCCCTTTCATATCAACGGGACTGAATTTCCAGATTTTAAGTGGGTTCTGCAAACGAGACTTAAAACGTTTGTTCTGTTCTTCTTTAGAAATTGAGAACCAGAACTTGATTAAAATGACTCCGTCTTCATATAACATATGTTCAAATTCTGGTACTTGTACCATGAAATGGTCATATTGACTTTTAGTACAGAAATCCATTACAGGTTCAACAACTGCTCGGTTATACCAACTTCGGTCGAAAAAGACAATTTCTCCAGGGTTAGGCAATTCTTTAATATACCTTCTAAAATACCATTGTCCTTGTTCTACCTCTGTAGGTTTAGATAGGGCAACAACACGCATAGAACGTGGGTTTAGATGTTCGGTAAATCGCTTTATTGCTCCACCTTTACCAGAAGCATCTCTTCCTTCAAACAAAACAACTACTCTAAGGTTATTTTTAGCGACCCATTGTTGAAGGTTTACCAACTCAGCTTGCAACTCAACGAGTTCTTGCTCATAAATAAGGTTACGAAGCACCTTTTTTATCTTAATTCCTTTTGTGTCTGCCAAGTCAATTAAATCCTTTCTTTTACTAACTTCTGACAATTCACTACGTGTAAACATATTCTTTTATTAATATTAGATACCACTATTCCATTACACAGTAAAGTTAAGCGATCAAATCATTGAGCAATATGATAAAAATCAGTTTAATACTTGAATAGATTCAGGAAATTGGGCATAACTAGATCCGGTCGAGAACATATTGAATCAATCCCATCATGTGATTTTTGTAGCCATCGGAGAACTCCTTATTAGGTCGATTAGCTATTCCGAGGCAGATAGTCGCACAATTGTGTCCTAATGCCTTTCCAAGGGCAAAAAGCGCTGAACTTTCCATTTCAAAATTCACGATTCGGCTTCTTTCAAAGTGAAAATTTGTAAGGCTTTCATTTAAATTTTTAGTACGATTCTGAAGGCGAAGTTGTCTTCCTTGAGGCCCATAAAAACCGCTGCTCGTTACTGTGACACCTTTATGTGTTGTCTCAGAAGAAAGTTTCTCTAAAAGTCTAGGTGAAGATTCTATTAAATATGGAACAACTCCACTTGGTAAAGGCACTTGCTCATTGATAGCATTTAGAATCTTCTTTTCTTGGTTTGTGTACTCTAAATGATAAAAATGGGCAATATTATCTAGCCCGTAAGCGTGAGTAGAAAGAATATAAGAATGAACAGGAATTTCTGTGTGTAAAATCCCGCAAGTTCCTATCCGTACTATGTCTAAGGAGGTAAATGATTCCTTGTCTTTTCGTTCGTCAAGATCGATGTTGACCAAAGCGTCCAATTCATTGATGGTAATGTCTATGTTGTCAGTTCCTATTCCGGTGGAAAGGGCAGTAATTCGTTTTCCTTTGAATGTGCCCGTTTTGGAAACAAATTCACGATGTTGTGAACTATGTTCAATAGTATCAAAAAAAGAAGCCACGAGATTGACCCGATCTTGATCGCCTACAAGAATAACTTTAGACGAGACATTATTTGGCGATAAACCCAAGTGATATACTTGTCCTTGATCATTAAGAACTAACTCTGTAGGTGGATACTGCATACATTATATTGATTATATAAAAATAGCTTTTTAGCCATAAAAAATGGCATCATTCTAAAAATGATGCCACTAGTGTTGTTATCGTATGTTTTAGTTTGTCAAGCTGCCAAAAACCTTTTGAAGGATGTCAGTGACACGAGCTAAAGGATCTTTTCTAATTTTATTTTCTTCTTTCTCAACCATATGAAAAAGCCCTTTAATTGCTAATTCGGTTACGTATTCGTTTAAATCTGGATTTAATTTCTCACCACCTGTAAAGGTCATTGCCGAATTATACTTATTGATAATTGGATTCCAGTATTCGGTGAGTTTTACCTTAGAAATTGCCGCTTCTACCTTTGGACTGAATGCAGCAATTAGCTTGGAATTCGTTTTATCATTTAAAAAACGTGTTGCTGCTCCATCACCGCCATTCAAAATGGCAAATCCATCTTGAATACTCATATTTAATATAGCATCTTTAAATATTGGAAGTGCTTCTTTAGTAGCTTCTTCAGCAGCCCTATTTAGCGTCGTTTCAAATTTGTCTACTTGACCGTCCAATCCCCATTCGAGAGCTTTCTCTTTAACCTTCAAGGCATCTTGAGGAAATGGCAAACGAATATCGTTGTTTTTTAAAAAACCGTCAGTAACTGATGTAAGGTCAATAGAATTTTTAATACCAACATTTAATGCTTCTTTCAATCCAGAAATAACTTCACCGTTCGTCAAAGAAGAGGTGCCAGAAGAAGACGTTCCTCCCTCATTCAATACAATGTCTGCAGCTTCTTCCAGAACGTCACAAGAGCCTGAAGACAGAGTGATCACACCAATTAGTCCAATGGGTATAAGTAATTTTTTCATGTATGTATTTTTCAGTTAGTAAACTTAAGAA
>NODE-580-length-12959-cov-5.02736_pt1 | contig 12959 bp, 12 predicted proteins | sample MGYA00139097_ERZ477577 | MGnify/ENA metagenome assembly ERZ477577 | reverse complement strand
AAGAAATCATGCCACAAATAAGTACCTTTATCTTTGACGTTGATGGCGTACTTACTGATGGGACAGTCACCATATTTCCAGATGGAGAATTGGTCAGAACGATGAATATAAAGGATGGATATGCTTTAAAAACTGCGGTTGACATGGGCTATAATGTGTGTATTATCTCTGGCGGAACCAACCCAGCCGTTAAATCAAGGTTACAAGCTCTTGGTATCACTGATATTTATTTAGGGGCACATCATAAAATGGAGCAAATGGATGAATATCTCGATATTTATAATATTGACCCGTCGAATGTGTTATATATGGGTGATGACATTCCGGATATTCCTGTAATGCAAATTTGTGGCCTGGCCACCTGTCCTAAAGATGCAGTTCCTGAAGTTCAGCGAATTTCGGGCTATATTTCACAGAAAAAAGGTGGAAAAGGTTGCGTTAGAGATGTCATTGAACAAGTTTTAAAAGTACAGGATAAATGGCAAGGTCATTATGATGCCAAATATGATTAAATATGATGAGTAGTAGGAAAGAATCTTTACATATTCCTATAGTCGATTGGCTTTTTAAACTGCTTCATAAGATTAAGATTCCCGGATTTGAGGGAATGAATCTTTATGATTTGCTGGAAATGTATATTTCAGGTATTGTAAAAGGAGCCTTAACCTCAAGGGCTGGAAGCATTGCTTTTAGCTTCTTTATTGCTTTGTTTCCCTTTGCCCTGGTTGTGTTGACGCTCATTCCTTTTGTACCCATTGAAGGATTTCAGGATGATTTTATGTCGATTGTTTTTAAAATGCTACCCTCAAAAGAGGCGAGCGACGCAGTGTCGCACGTACTCAATGATATTGCAAATAATAAATACGGGGAATTACTTTCGTTTGGTTTTATTTTAGCCATATTTTTAATGACCAATGGTGTAAATGCTGTTTTAAGCGGCTTTGAATATACATTTCATGAAATTCAAACCCGAACTGTAATCCGCCAATATATGGTCTCATTGGCCATATCTCTGGTACTGGCTTTTTTACTACTGATGACAGTAGGTATTATTGTCCTTATTGAATTTTTTATAAAATCATTGAACGAACAAGGTATGGTGAGCGATACCAACTTCTGGCTGAGTTCCATTCAGTTCATTGTACTGATCGGTATGCTATTTATAAGCATTTCACTACTCTATTATTTTGGCACAAGGGAAGGTAGAAAAAGCTCTTTCTTTTCTGCAGGCACCATACTTACTATTGTATTATTCCTATTGAATTTTAAGATCTTTCAAATCTATGTAGAGAAATTTTCCCAATACAATCAGCTCTATGGATCAATTGGTACGGTTTTGATCATCATGCTTTTTATTTGGTTAAATTCCATTATATTGCTCCTCGGATTCGAATTAAATGCCAGTTTGTTAAAACTGCATGAACAAAATTTAGAAGCAAAATCATGAAACAAACTATTTATGTATTGATCCTTTTGACCTTTATCTCACATTCAATAAAGGCTCAGGGTGTTTTGGGAAAATGGCATAGTATTGATCCTGATACAGGTGCCAAAGAATCTGTGATAGAGATCTATACAACTGGAGACAAGATCTACGGAAAGATCATCGAAATTTTAAAAGAAGAAGATAAGGATAAAACTTGTATCGAATGTACCGGAAAGGATAAGGATCAGCCAATTCAAGGCTTGGTCATTGTCAGAGGCCTGAGTAAAGAGGGAGATGAATGGACAGGTGGAAAGATTTTGGACCCCAAGAATGGTAAACTCTATAAATGCTATGTGACCCTTGATGGTGATGATAAGCTCAAACTTCGAGGATATATAGGATTTTCGCTTATTGGAAGAACGGAATATTGGTACCGTGTGGAAGAATGAAATTAATTCCTGTTTTTTTTCTTGCATCTGTATGTTTGCTGACTTGCGAAATTTGCGTCGCTCAGACGGTTGAGGGCAAATGGAAAACATATGATGTTTTTAATCAGAATAAGGAAGAATCCATTGTTCAGATCGATATCATTGACGATGCACTTTACATCAAAATTGATCAGATACTACCAGAAGAACACAAAGATGACTTATGCACGGAATGCAATGATCAGCGTAAAAACCAGCCGATAATTGGCATGATGATACTGCAGGGCGCCACACTTAAAGATGGCGTTTGGCAAGGAGCCTACATATTAAATGCGAAAAACGGAAAAGAATATGGCTGCCATATTTCTTTAGTTGCACCCGATTTGTTAAAAATACGTGGTTTTGTGGGTTATCCCATCTTTGGAAAAACATTGTATTGGACCAGGGTAAAAGAAAATTCTTTCAATTAGATGAGCCACAATTATTTAAATCTATAGCGAACATTTAGCCCGAAATTACCATAAATAAAATCCATCTTTTCTATGATCATAATGGCGGGTCTGTAATCAAGACTCAGTGAGACGGGAGTTCTTGGAAAACTATATTCAATGCCCAGTTCTCCCATCACACCTAATTTAAATTCACTGGCGAACAAGGTGGTCAGCCCTACCCCTGCATAATAGCGAAGATCCGGACTTCTAAAAATCGATTCAACCGCAAAATCATAAATAGCATCTACGCCAACATTGTTACCAAAAGAAACCGTTGCATGAATTCTTTTATTCTTGATTGGAATGGTGGCATCCAAGCCAACATTATTCCCATACATATCACCAAATCTAATTCCTATCTCCTGAGCACTAACATGATACGCGAAAAACATAAGACAAACCAGAACCAATTTTTGCATAAGAACAATATAAAAATTATGTGGCTAATTTAAGGAAATACTACTTGACCTGGAATAATTCCTGTAGTAATAGTTTGCATTAAATCTCCAGAAACTAAATTAAAGACTTTCAATGTTCCTTCACTGGCATAATCACCAGCATCAGTTGCGTATAATTCTCCACTATCAATGTGCATTGAATAGTGATAACCATCCAATCCTGTAACTGCATCTGTGGGAAGCTCTGACTCCTCTATTCCAAAACGAAATACTTTTCCATCTAAATTATAATACAACTGATCACCCTCATAATTCAATAAAGTTGGATGCTGAATAGTCGTGAATTCAAATGAGCTTAATGCATTCGTCCCGGCTTCGATCTTGAATAAGGAGCCCTTAGTCTCATCTAAGGTATAACCAGGTTTTCCTTGACATAAGACCCAAATATCTGAGTTATCATCTATTACTATAGAATTCGGAACATCGCCAACTGTTAAATCTTCTTGAATGCTGTCACTATCAGTGTTGATCACCACAACTTTATTATTCTGGCCAAAACCACCTTGCAAACAAACAAACAAATTTCCTGAATTAATAAGCATTCTTTCTGGCCCCTCACCTACTGGAATGGTTGTTAGCACACTGTTATCATTAAGACTAATTACTGTAATGAAATCATCCTCTGTATTCGATGGATCTCCCCAATTTGAAATATATCCCTTTCCGTTACCCGCGACAAAATGCCTGGGATTATTAATATGATCCCCAGCTATAACTGCCTCCTTTACCATGGTGTATTGATTAACAACAACTACTTTATTCGAGTTGTTTACAACTATATATCCTTTATCATCGGCGAAATACATAGCATTAACAATATTTCCCAGATCCTCTCCATTCACCATTTTATAGACATTTTGACTCACTGGGCCTCCATTTTCAACGAATGTAATTGTCCCTGTTCCATTTTGAAAGGGTCCTTCATTTGTTACAAAGTAGCCATTTACATAATCTCCTTTTGGTTCTTGTGGATCTCCATCTTCATCTGAACATGAGCTGGTGAAAATTGCTAAAAATGAGAAGAATAGTAATAGATTTGATTTTTTCATTTTGGATTTATAGTTTAAAATTAATTTGGAATACATAGTTTCTGCCTGGCATTGGACGAAAGGCGACCGACTGATAATTTACATCGAATAGATTGTTTACTTTAAAATTGACATCAATAAAACCCTTACATAAACTTCTGGCTAAGGAAATATCTGACAACAAATAATCATCAAGGCTTTCGGTGTTGCTGGTTGTAACAAACACTTTACCCACATACTGCAGGTTGTAATTAAAGCTCCAGTCTTTCCAGGAATAATCAAATATACCTCCAGCCCTGTGTTTTGGTACATAAATAAGTTGCTTGTCAGAATCGTCATCAGAAGCCAATGTATAATCATAGCTTGCCTTCAGACCAATCAAATGTTTTCCTATCACATGATCATACGAGGCCATAAATTCAAGACCATGATTCGTAGCTTTGTTAATATTGACCGGACTCCAAAAATCTTGTGTTATGGGCCTCCATTGAATCAAATCCTCGCTCTTGATCACATACCATCCCGCACCGATATTGAATTTTTTTAGTTGATATTCCAATCCTAGCTCTCCTGAAGAACTAAATTCTGGCTTTAATTCAGGGTTTCCGCCGGGTTCCCAATACAAATCGTTAAAAGTGGGTAATCTGTAATTTGTAGAATAGCCCCCTCTAAGTGATAAAGAGGAAGTGAATAAATATCTGGCGTCTAAGGAATATATGATCGGTATGTCATAAGCTGAAGAAGCCCCTGCCCTCAGGCTCACATTGTACTTGAATTTTTTCCAAGGTTCATGGTGCATCAATACATATCCTGTAAAATCATCTCGTGAAGCTTCATTAATATTACCTCCATTACCTTTAGCATTCTCAAACTCCAATCCTGCTCGAAAAAACAAATCATTGTTTAAAAAATAAGTGAAGTCATATTTCCCTATCAAGCGATCACTCGACCCAATAGACTCATTGCCAGGTGTGTTTTTATCGAATAGATATTGAAAGTCTTCATGTAAAAAAGCAATTTTTGCAGATGAAGTAAATCTACTGCCTAAATAAGTCCAATCTAACAGGAAGCGCTGGTCATTATTTTCAAGCTTGGCCTGGCTTTCTGAGCTCAAGGTTCTAGAAAGCTCTCTGTCATTATCAAAAACACTCATATTGAAACGCAGCGTATGCAAGTCGTTTATTTTATATCCTAAGGTTGCGTTAATGTTATAATTAACAAAAGCTCCGTTGTCATTCTTCAAGTCTGTATTGAGATAGGGATAATCATTCTCAGAAGTCTGAGCGCCACCGGAAATTTTAGCATAAAAGCTGTCAGAACTCCAAATACCAGTCAGTTGCGTATAATAAGTGTCATAACTGGCCAAACCCAGCAAGACTCGAGCTTGCCTAAAATTTTCAAAATTCACTTCATCCTTCAGGTTGATTGCGCCACCAACCGAACCATTACCAAATAATACACTTCCTCCACCCTTTCGAATTTCCAATTTATCAAAACTATTGGCTTGCAAAGTATTGAAATCTGTTTGTCCGTTTAAGGCTGAATTGATGCCGATGCCATTCCAGTAAACACCCGTCTGTGAGGCGCTGGTTCCTCTTAAGGAGATAGAAGAGACCATTCCATTGCCATTCTCTTTAAAATAAAAATTGGCTTGTTTTTGTAACAGTTCTCCAAGGCTTTCGTAGTTGGTACTGAGTAAAGAATCAGTGATGACCTGAACCCCATATCCACTATTGATTACAGGAGAAAAATTCCCATGCAATACAATCTCGTCAAGTTTATTGATGCTGTCGCTTTGAGCATAAACTGTCCCACAAGCAAAAATGAATAATAGATATAATCGTTTCATGCCAATCGTTTTTCTTCCGAAAACATTGCTGTTTAAAAATCTGGCAGGTTTCCTGGCTTGCGTCTTGTTGTTGGCCTTCCCTTCACTTGAGAAAGTGACCTGATTATTAACAACAACCGCTGCGAATACAGCTAAGCTTACAGTTGCGGAGACAGCTCTCGTTTTGCACGAGATTCCCTTTTTTTATCCCGCCAAGGCGGGACCAAATCGGAGACAAATGTACTGGCTTTATCACTAGCAAAAAAATAAATTAGAGGCTATTATTAGAAATAATCGTAAACTTGCCCCAACAATTCAGTATTTAAAAATAACCTGATAAACATCTATGAAAAATAGTAGAATACCCATATTTTATCTGATATTATCGGGGCTCTTATTGACCGTTATTTCCTGTAATAAACCAAAAAAAGAAATACAAGTAAATCAAGAAAATAATGAATCTCAAACTTCAATTAAATATGCTAAAGGATTTGATATTCAGATCTATAAAGGATATACAAAATTAATTATCAAATCTCCTTATCCAGACGCAACACAGTACCAGGAGTTTATTTTGATTTCAGATAAGGAAATGGATTTTGACGGGGAATATAAAATTCATGTTCCCGTAAAAAAGTTGGTCGCCACCTCCACCACTCACATCCCAATGATAGAAATTCTGGATGAGACCAATAGCTTGATCGGTTTTCCCACAACCAACTATATCTCTTCAAAGAAAACAATTGAGCGAGTCAAACAAGGTAAAATTAAAGACCTGGGCAATGAGCAGGATTTTAACACAGAAGTTCTGATTAGTTTGCAACCCGAGGTGATGATCGCATTCTCTATGGGCAAATCAAGTAAATTGTATGAAAATATAGAACAAAATGGAATTCCTGTTATTTATAATGGCGACTGGCTTGAAGATAGTCCCTTGGGGAGAGCAGAATGGATCAAATTCTTTGGTGCTCTGTACGATAAAAATGAAGAAGCTGATAGTATCTTCCGGACCATAGAGTTAGAATACTTAAAGGCAAAAAAGATCGCACTTCAGGCTCAAAAAAAGCCAACAGTGATGTCTGGCGTTTTGTATAAAGACAAATGGAACCTGCCTGCAGGCGAAAGTTTTACTGCCCAGCTCTATAAAGATGCCAATACTGACTACCTTTGGAAAAATTCAGAAGGTCAGGGTAGTTTGGTGCTGAGTTTCGAAACAGTCTTTGAAAAAGCCGAAAAAGCGGAATACTGGATCGGGTCTGGCTATTACACTTCTATAGAAGAAGTAGCAGCTGCCAATGCGCATTATCAACAATTTGAGACCTTTAAAACAAAGCAAATTTATTCATTCTCTAAAAGAAGAAGTGAGAATGGCGGAGTCGAATACTTTGAATTTGGACCCTTACAACCTGATGTTGTCTTAAAGGACCTTATCAAGGTGGTGCATCCGGAACTATTACCCGAATACGAACCTTACTTTCTTCAAAAACTGGATTAAATATTTTTGATTGCATTAAAAATTCTAACTTTATACAAAATCCAACACCCTGTCTTGCACCCCAAAAATTCATACAAATTAAAATCGCTTGTTTTTATCCTGCTGCTGCTGCTGCTTTTTATTGTAAATATCAGCCTGGGTTCAGTAGACATACCCCTGAGTTCAGTTTTTAATAGTTTATCCGGTAATGGAGGCAGTAAGGAAACCTGGAATTATATCATCATCAACTATCGGCTACCCAAAGCCATAACCGCTATTTTGGTCGGCTCAGGTTTGGCCATTAGTGGCCTTTTAATGCAAACCTTGTTTCGCAACCCTTTGGCAGGCCCTTATGTTCTGGGGATAAGTTCTGGAGCGAGTTTAGGCGTAGCCCTCTTAATTTTAGGATCCTCAATCATCGGAGGTAGCTTCAGTCTTTTGGGCCAGTCTCAGTTGCTGATCTCTATGGCAGCAAGTGCTGGTTCTTTTTTGGTGTTGTTTGCAGTTATGATCGTATCAAGACAAGTAAAAAACACCATGAGTATTTTGATCATCGGACTCATGTTCAGCAGCCTGACCTCGGCTGTCATAAGTGTTCTGGCTTATTTTAGCAGTGCTGAAAATCTTCAGCAATATATGTTTTGGGGATTTGGAAGCCTTGGGAACTTGACATGGTCAGAAGTATTGATCTTTACTTGTATCTATTTGCTAGCGGGAATTTTGATCCTTCCTGTTGTCAAATCCTTAAATAGTCTGCTTCTGGGAGAGAATTATGCAAAAAGTATTGGAATCAATATCAAAAGAACCAAGAACCTGGTGTTGATCGCAACAAGTTTATTAACAGGTGTCATCACTGCTTTTGCCGGACCTATAGCCTTTATTGGACTTGCAGCACCGCATATGACCAAATTGATCCTGAATACCTCTGAACACAAACTGATTATTCCCGCTGCGGCGCTTCTGGGTGCGAATATTATGTTGATCAGTGATACAGTAGCGCAGCTCCCCAATAGTGAATTCACCTTACCTATCAATGCCATCACCACTATGTTTGGGGCTCCTATCGTGATCTGGTTATTGTTAAGAAAAAAGAAAATGGTACTCTAATCAGCTATGACAAGACAAGAAATCCATAAAGTGTTACACACCAAAAACCTCAGTATTGGCTATGGTTCAAAAAAGGGGGACAAAGAAATTGCCAAAAATATAGATGTTGAATTACACACAGGAGAATTGGTTTGTTTGGTTGGCCGAAATGGAATAGGAAAATCCACATTATTGCGCACACTAAGTAAAATGCAACCGAGACTAGCGGGTGAAATTTATCTGGAAAATAAAAATATTGATGACTATTCAAGAATTGATCTTGCCAAAATAATCAGTCTTGTGCTCACCGAAAGAATTCCATCCAGTAATTTAACCGTGTATGAACTTATTGCCTTAGGAAGACAGCCTTATACGAACTGGATCGGGAAATTACTTCAAGAGGACCTTGACCACATCAAAGAGGCTATTAACCAGTCTCATTTGACTGAATTAATGCATGACCGATGCGACAAGCTGAGTGACGGACAATTACAAAGAGCCATGATTTGCAGGGCTTTAGCGCAAAACACAAACCTGATCATCCTTGATGAACCAACGGCGCATTTGGACGTTCAACACAAAATTGAAACATTCAGACTACTTAAAAAATTAGCGCATGAATTGAACAGAGCTATCCTGATTTCAACACATGAAATTCAGCTTGCCACGCAAATCGCCGATTCGTTATGGTTAATGACCGAAGAAAATATCATTAGCGGAAAGCCCTCTGAACTGATCGAATCGGATCAAATAAACCTACTTTTTGACAGCAATTCTATCTACTTCGATAAAGAAAGTAGGCAATTTATCATGCAATAGGGAAAATATATTTCTATTTTTGCCGGAGAATTATTCTAGATGAAAAAATTAATAATAGGTTTTCTCGCTTTGATCATTTTTTCTTGCGGCTCGGTCAATCCGGATGGAAGCATAAAGGAATCGGTCAAAGAAAAATATGCCGCTGAGATCAAGGCAGATGATTTAAGGGAACATCTCTTCCTGCTGTCTTCGGATATTCTGGAAGGCAGAAAAACAGGTGAAAAACGCCAAAAAATGGCTGTAAACTACTTTACTGCCTACTACGAACATCATAATTTACTTGCTCCTGCAAAATACCCTGAATATATTCAAAGCATCCCACAAGAGTATTTTGAAGGAAAATCAAACGGACCGTCTCAAAACGTCCTGGCTTATATTGAGGGAAGTGAATTTCCGAATGAAGTTATTGTGATCTCGGCTCATTATGACCATCTAGGCATGAAAGGTGAAGAGGTGTATAACGGTGCGGACGACAATGCTTCAGGAAGCTCTGCTGTAATGGAATTGGCTCAGTCATTTCAATTGGCCAAAAAACAAGGCAATGGTCCAAAACGTTCCATTCTTTTTCTGCACTTTACAGGAGAAGAACTAGGTCTTTTTGGTTCAAAATTCTACATAGAACATCCTGCTTTTTCGCTTGACAGTACTGTAGTTGATCTCAACATCGATATGGTAGGTAGAGTTGATGAAAAACATTTCGATAATAAAGAATACATCTACCTCATTGGCTCTAACCGACTAAGTCAGGATGTGCATAAAATATCGCAGGAGGCGAATAAAACATATACCCATTTAAAATTGGACTATACCTACAATAGTCAGGAAGATCCAAATCGTTATTATACAAGGTCAGATCATTACAATTTTGCAAAGAACAATATCCCTGTTATTTTCTATTTTAATGGAACTCATGCAGATTATCACAGAACTACTGACACAGCAGATAAAATAGACTTTGAATTGCTGGCACTCAGAACCCGATTGGTGTTTTATACCGCCTGGGAAATCGCCAACAGAGAACAGAGGCCAGCTCTCGATACCAAATAAAATAGAGGAAGTCTTATGAATTTTGCCATTATAGATGTAGAAACCACCGGAGGTAAGTTTAATGAAGAGGGTATTACGGAAATCGCGATTCATAAATTTGACGGTGTAGATGTTGTAGACTCTTTTATTAGCCTGATCAATCCTGAAAGGGAGATCCAACCTTTTGTTGTCAATCTTACCGGGATCAACGCTAAAATGTTAAAGAATGCACCTAAGTTTTACGAGGTGGCCAAAAGGATCATTGAGATTATGGATGGTTGTATTATGGTGGCACATAACAGCAGCTTTGATTATAGGGTCGTCAGAAATGAGTTTTCCAGATTGGGATACGAATTTGAAGTTCCAACCCTTTGCACGGTAGAATTGAGCAAAACCCTGTTGCCTGGACTTGAATCTTATAGTCTTGGGAAATTGTGCAGAACCATTGGTATCCCCACAAGTGATAGACATCGAGCAAACGGAGACGCCCTGGCTACTATAAAATTATTTGAGCTCCTGCTTCAAAAAGACAAAGACAAAATGATCGTTAAAAAAACGATCAAGGAAGGAAATCAACGTGATCTGTCGGGCAAATTGTTGAAAATACTCGATACTTTGCCCCTGCAATCTGGCTTGTTTTATTTCCACAGATTCAATGGTGATATCATTTATATAGGCAAGGGTAAAAATATACAGAAGGTTGTCAATCAGGTTTTTTTAAGGAACTCCAATCGAACAAGGACCTTATTAAAAGAAATGGATTCGGTTACTTTTGAACTTACCGGAAGTGAATTGGTGGCCCGGATCAAATATGAGGAAGTCGTTTCAATTCATAAACCAAAACATAACAGAAATAAAAAATGGAGTATCGAAACTATCACTTTTAATCATGAAAACATGATTTTGGTTGACAAGGGTCGAATTTCAGGTGAAAAATCTGTCATACTGATTGAAAACCATCAATATCAAGGCTATGCCTATGCAGAATTACAGCATCAGATCAACAATTTGGATGTGCTGAAAACGCTGATCAACAGCGCTGAAAATTACGCGAAACAGAATATGATCATTAAAAAATACCTGTCTGGAAACAAGGTTGAAAAGATTATTAGGTTTTAAAAGAATCCTAAATGAAACAAATTTGGTTCCCCAATACTATAATACCATTGAGAAACCTTAAAAATATACAGTACTCAAGGAAAAGTTTAAGGAAATCATAAAAACTAATAATAGTTTAATATCTTTAGAAAAAACTTCAGGTTCTTGAAAAATGACCCAAAAATAAATTCTTGGAGAGAAAAATGGCATGAAATAATTTACGAGGCTGATTCTCGTGAAGGAAAGATCTTCGATATTGTATTGATTGTCGCCATTTTATTTAGTATTGTTCTGGTTATGCTCGAAAGTGTAAAAGAACTGGATGCCAGATACCATGACTTTTTTAACATCTCAGAATGGGTGATCACGATTCTATTTACGATTGAATATGCACTAAGGATCATTGTGGTCAAAAAACCAAAGCAATATATATTTAGCTTTTACGGCATTATAGATTTGCTGTCGACTATTCCAAAATACCTTTCCCTTTTCATTGGTGGAGCTCATGCCTTGGTGGCTCTTAGGGCCTTGCGCTTACTGAGGATCTTTAGAATTCTAAAACTGGTCAGATTTGTCGGGGCCACAGATATGCTGGGAAAGGCATTAAAAGCGAGTAGATACAAGATTCTTGTATTTATTTCGGCGGTAATGATCATTTGTGTGATCATTGGCACCCTCATGTATCTCCTTGAGGGAGATCCAAGTGGTTTTACAAGTATTCCAAGAAGTATCTATTGGGCCATTGTTACCTTAACTACAGTTGGTTATGGCGATATTGCACCACAAACGGCTATAGGACAATTGCTTGCGAGTCTGGTAATGATTTTAGGTTATGGTATAATCGCTATCCCGACGGGTATTGTTGGCGTCGAAATGGCCAAGGACAAAGGTCAAAGTATTCATTTGAACACTTATTCCTGCCGAAATTGCTCCACCGACAAACACAAGGATGATGCAAATTTTTGCTATAAATGTGGAGAGAAACTTTAATATTTATCGTTTGTAGACCTTTTTCATTTGATTGCTCTGATCGTCATATATGACTTGCATCAAAAGAACGTCTCCTCGTCTGGAGGAAGGCTCAATTAATTCAAAGGACGAATTCCTTGGGTGTTTTTCAAGAACAATATTTCCATTTAAATCATACATACGTATGGTTTCCACCTTTTTCGTCGTTTCAATGTTAAAAACATCCCCTTGGTTATAGACAATCATTTCTTTCTCATTCAATTCATTTTCGATCAATGGATGAACAGGACGTTCAAATCTCAGGCTAAACCTTTCTGGGTAAGATCCCTGGTTAATCTCTTCAAAACTGTAATTGGAATTCTTCAAGTTATGATCTTTATGAAGATAATGATCATGCAGGATAATCTCCGCATCTCTCAATTTACCCTCGACCGCCGATACTGCAATGGTATAGGTTCTGTTAGTCACCTTGGTATCAAATCCAAGTGGCACTTCTGCTCTCAATTCGAACCGACCCAAACCTTGTATGGCTAATTTTTTATCATCCAAAAGTGTATAAAAACTGATTTTATTAGATCCTTGATTTTTTACGGCATCATATCCAGGATCATACGCAACACTAGCTCCATTAATAAATCCAATGAGTATTTGATTAAAACCACCTTTATTGGTTGTAAGATCAAGCCAAATTCTATCTATCTGATGGTCTTTATTTTTCTTCTCGACAACCCTGCTTTTAAAAAACTGATCATTCCTATCTATGATTCTCATCGAATTACTAAATTCAATGTCAACTCCCGCGAGGGCTCTAATCATAAATCCTTGAGC
>NODE-579-length-12960-cov-4.00728_pt1 | contig 12960 bp, 7 predicted proteins | sample MGYA00139097_ERZ477577 | MGnify/ENA metagenome assembly ERZ477577 | reverse complement strand
CCAGACCTTGGTTTCAAAATCAAACCCATGCTTCTTGATTAGCGCAATGCAGATCTCGACTACCGACGAGTCATATAATACCCCTTTATTTGATTCTATCTCGACCAACGCAGCCTCAATCCCTAATTCAGGTCGATATGGGCGAAAGGAAGCGATAGACTCCACCACATCCGCCACAGCCAATATCCGAGCTTCCAGCAGAATTTCTTTCCTTTTCAAATGGCGCGGATAGCCGCTGCCGTCAAGCCGCTCATGGTGCTGATAAATGGTTTCGGCTATTGGCCATGGGAACTGGATATCCTTAAGAATTTCGTATGCAGTGTATGGATGCATCTGAATGATTGCCAACTCGTGTTCTGAAATCGGGCCGGGTTTATTCAAAATCGCGGACGGAACATTAATCTTACCCAAATCGTGAATAGCGGCGGCCATGCGCAGGCCCTGGATACGTTCCCAATCAAAATCCATATGCGTGGCAATTGCGCGACAAAGTTTGGTCACCCGCCTTTGGTGACCGGCAGTAAAGGGATCGCGTTTCAAAATAGTGGTTGATATAGCGTGAATGATGGCGCCCATGTTTCTGCGCAGCCGATCATGACTTCGATTCAATGCCTGCTTTACTCGTCGGAACGCGCTGGCATCTGTATAGCGTTCAACATATCCACCGATGTCACCGGTTTCATCTGGATAGGCGCTTATGGTCACTATCCATGGTACATGCTGGCCTTTTTTGCAGTGGGGTTCATCATCGAACACCAGTTGATCGTCTACCGACAAAAGTTTCGTCAACGGGCAATCAGGCGAAAAACAAAGATGGCCGGGAAAGACGTCATGGCATTTATTGCCGATTAGATTTGAGGCCTCAATGCCGGACATAGTCGAAAAAGCGCGATTGCAAAATAGAATCTTGAAGTGTCGATCCGTTATTATCATTCCGTCGGATAGCGAATTTAAGATCAGCTTCCAGTCTAACTGGGATTGGGCAAGGCTGGTATTTGAGGTGTTCATCATCAGATAATGTCTTCGATCACATCCGCCCCAACGTTAGTAAAGGAGAATCATAAAAGCATTTAGATTTATATTGCGAATTTTTTGGCCAGTTCGTTGTCAATGACATAAATGCAGATCTCTTTGGCGCCCTGTTGGGTGTACTTGCATTTTTCACACAAGTTGTTCATCAGAAAAGTGACATCTTCGCGGATGCGCCTGTCGTGGGATTTGAAAGAGACCTTGTTGAAGTCCTTGATCGCCTGACGAAAATTTTCGTTTTCCAGAAACGGCTCCAACACCTTTTCCTTTAAATTGAACACATAGCGTTCGTGCAGGGCCTGATAAAGCTCGGTTTCTGTTATCGGCATGCCCTCCAGCATGACTTCCTGGGTCAAGGTCTTGGAAGCATACGCCTTCTGGGTGTCCTCCCTGAACGCCAGACGGGTTTTTTCCTCCTGGTTCTCTCCCAGCAAGCGCCTTTCGATGCCCTCGAAGAACGCATCCGACACTTCGATACGGTCGCCGGTAAAGCGGCAGTTGGCCACGCTGCCGATCTCGAAATTGCTCGCGAAGAGATAGTTTTTCAGATCCCTGGCTATCTGCTCCTCGTTGTAATAGTAAAGAGATTCTTTGACTTCCTGCAGAATAGTGTAATCGTACATGTCCAACAATGAGATGAGAAAACGCTCGGGTATGGACTTGCTCAGGTCCCTGCGTGCCTTGGTGAAAAAAAGGCACAAGGTCGACATATCGATAAGTTTGTCTTCCTTGACATATTTGGAGTAGAATTCATTGAATATCTTGATGGAATCACGCCCGGAAAAGCCCTTTGACCCTTCGGAAATCGATTCGGCGATAATCTTCCTGCGGCGCTTTGCGGTGAACCGCTTTCGATCTTCTTCGGTCAGCCAGGAAGGAATGTAGCCCGTGTATATTTCCATTTTTAGAAGCTGCAGGTTTTCATCACAGTAGCGCGCATATTTCTTGGGGTCTCCGATCCATTCCAGCAGCGCCTCGGATTGGGTGTTCAAGCGTGTGGAGATTATGATACGTGCGAAGTTGTGCAGTACACGTGGCAGAAAGCTCTCGTCAATGTGCTTGCCGAAAATGTTCCGGTAGATGGCAACCTCGGTATTGAGGTCGAGTACATAAGGAATGTTGATATACTCGATGCGGTCTGAAAAGGACTGCAGGTTTTGAACATTTTTCTTGTCTTCGGGGTTCATCAGTGCCAACAGGAGCGAGTTGACGTTTTCCTCTATGTCTTCAACCTTGTGAACCCCTTCGCTGATAATGTTGTGGAGCTCGATCAGGCGTTCGACATTGTGGGATTTAATGTCCATCAGGGCGTAAATGCCGTTGTTGGTTTTGGCATAGCGCGAAAATATGTATTTTACCTGGTTGCTGTCGCGGAGCAGGTTGTTGATGCGATTCTGAAGCACGGGGTTGCCCATGATATTCTGCCGCATGGGGCGGTCGCCCGGATTGAACACACTGACCCCCTGGCCCAACCGTCGGTTGAACTGGTAGGGGCGAGCATATAGCATTTGAAAAACTTTCAATGGGTTCTTGAGTTTTTTGAGCAGCGCCCAGTAAATTGAGCTGCAGATGGTGCAGGAAGGCTCTCTGAAAATCCATTCATACTCCTTTTCCGTGAAAAGTTTCCATTTGAACTCGTCGTTGGAGAGCAGGTCGTCCAGAAACTTCCGCCGGTAATGCTTGGGGATCATGACAATGGGGTGGTCGTGGCTGGGACAAGGCACCTCGATAAACTCTCCGTCGGACGGCATTGTTTCACCTTGCTTCTGAGCATTGATTCCATCGAGGCTAAAACAGGTCGTATACGGGTCTTCATTATTCTCTGTATCCCTTTGTTCAAAGGAGTCTTGATCCATGACCTGAATCACCTTGTCATACAGTGGGACACTCTCATCTTCGGTCAATCGGCAAAGAAGATCTTGATCCAACCGCCAAATCGATTCGTACCGGAATCCTTCCTGGGTTTTAGTGTACTCCTCAAATTTCATCAGCAGGTTGTTTAAAAAAGTGCTTTTGCCACAACCCGGCGGCCCATCGAATATGTAGATTTTGTTCTGTTGCGTCCCGCTTCGCAGCCCTTTGACCTGCTCCATGAAACGGTTGGCGAACAGCCTGTCGGCAAAAAAGGGGTGGTCTGTCTTCTCGACGAACAACTCAGCGCAATCATAGTTCACAAAGTGGATCGATTCGGGGTCATCGGGATATTCATCCTCCTCTTCAACCACGTAGGTTTTGATCATGTCGTGAAAAACCTGAAACACGTTTCTCAGAACCAGGTGCGGTCTTTCCTCCATGATCTTGAGAAAATCTTCGAAAGAAACAGGCGGGTTCTGATGACGGTCGCTGATGATGCGATCTAGGTTCTGCATGGCCGTTATGATCTGGTGATGGTTTTCTTTTTCGATTTCCGGTTTTTTCATAATCTTAGCATCTGGATTCGTCAATAGGGTCAGGTATGCTTATATAAACTGTTTGCTGAGTTTTCGATTCCCCATGGTGTAAACCACCCTGCGCCAGACAACCTCGGATGTGTCTTTTGCCGAGACGCCGCCGGCAGAACCGTCCGGCTGCTGACCGGTCTGTGACACCACCTCACTGGTCTCCAGTTTGACCGGCTTTCCCCACAAATACTCGATGCCCATCATGGTGTTGGCAATGAATTCATTCACCAGGGGTTTGCCCTCGAAATGGTGAACCAGGTAGAGCTCCAGCTTGTTGCCGTTATCATTTTTAACCGTGATATGGGGCGGGTGATAGAGTGAATCCTGGATCATCTTCCGGTACTCTCCGGCATCACGGCTCTTGATATAATATTCCCAAACCATCTTGGGCTTGTTCAGTCTTTTGCCGGCCACAAAGAGGTTGTAGCGGTTTATGAACTCCTGGGTCAGAAATGAATGCATGAACATGGCGTCACAGTAATTCTGACGTACGGAAAATATAAATGCCCTTCCCTGTCTTGTATCGGCATCGAAATTTTCCCGCGCCTCGGCATCCAATAGACGCTGGAACTCATAATCGTAGCGTCCTTTGTCGGCCATTCCCTCGATCTCGTGGAAAAGCCTCATTCCTAAAGCGTACGGGTTCAAGCCAACCCGTGGCAGGGAGGTGACGGCTGCGTTGACCCGGGCGAAAGCAACTTCCTGTCCCTTTATGCGTTCGTCTTTGAGGAACAACTGTTCGTGCCAGTAGCTGGCCCAACCTTCGTTCATGATCTTGGTTCGAATCTGGGGCTGGAAAAACAGGCTGGTATTGCGGACGACTTGAAGCACCATTTTCATCCACCTGTTTTTTTCCTTGTTTAAAAATCCGGAATGATCCAGCAAAAACTGGATCAAATCCTGCCTTTCCTTAGGTTTTTCCGACAGGCTTTTCTGAAACAGCGTCTCAAATTCGGGGTGCTTTTGTTCGATTTCCGAAAAGAAGATCTTTTCACCCAATTCGCCGCTTTCGCCGATGCAGCGATTGTAACGTTCGATCTCCTTGACATAATCATTGACCCGAACCTTGAGGACCGACTGCAGGAAAATGTCGAAATAGAAGTTCAGCCTTCTGCCCTGATGGTCGAGGACGGCGCTGTTCAGATGGGAAAGCGTTTCATGAAAGCCCACCAGATTATCGATGCCCCGCGCAAACTCGATGATATAATCCACCCACTTGTTCTTCTCGGCGCGCAGACGTGCTATCACCCGTTTGTCAGACAGCGCCTGTCCAGTAAAATCATAATCCCAGGTGTGCTGAAAGTAGATATTGTTCTGGAAAAAATCGATATGCCCCAGCACGTGGTAGAAGATCATCACGTTTAGCCAGTCCGGATTGTTGTCGTTGTAGAAGGATATGGCCGGTCGTGTGTTGATCACGGTCTCATAGGGGTTGCTCGGGTAGAGCTCGTACTTGCCCTTTTCCTGGAGCACCTGGACATCGTGCACCCAGTAGTCGTAAAGAGTCGGTATCATCAGCTTGGGTGATATTTCCAGAAGATCACGGTTGGTCACGATGTACTCCAGACTTTCGTCCTGAAACCGCAGTCCAACGGCCTGGGCTCTTTCCTTGCAGCCCTCCATGATCTTCTTGGTATGTTGGTCGATGAGTTCCATCAGGATATCAGCTTTTTGATCCCTTCGATCAGCCGCGGCTCGTCCGAATCTTCCCGTATGGTGTCGCGTCTTATGATCTGTGGTTTTTCAGTGAGCAGATTCGATTTTTCGAGATACTTCTGCACCTCGGTGCTGTGGTGGTTCGTGCCCGCATGTTCGGCAATCGTGATGCCGACACGGCTGGCATAGGCCAGCATTTTTTTCAACTCGGGCAGGGTCTCCTTGCCCTCGGTATCCCAATCATCGCCGTCCGTGCCATGAAAAACATAGATGTTGTAGTCTCTGGCCAGATTTTCCGTTTCCACAATCTCGTTAACCAGCCGGTAGGCCGAAACCACCTTGGTGCCGCCCGCAACCTTGGAATTGTAATAGGTGTGGAAATCTTCCACCTCCCGGGCTGAGGTGTCGTGGAGAATGAAGCGCGAGTCAACCTGCCGGGCATACTGGTAAAGCAGCCAGCTGTAGATCAAGACGTGCTGGGTTACCACGAGTTCAGTCACCTTGCCCTGCATGGAACCCGAGTAGTCTCGCAGAAAAAAAATCAAGGCCTGCGATTCATAATCTTTCTCCTTGGACAGGATCCGGTAAACCCTATCCGAGGGTGTTATCAGAAAACCGGTTGGATCTATGGCCGATGGGTCGGGGATATTCCCTAGGTTGATATTCGTCTCCACGATTTCACGCAGGGTGGCCTTTTTGTCGAGCACTTGACCAAACCCTTTGTGTCTGTCCGTCAAATCATAGGTATAGCGAGTAAGTGAGCGCTTTTTACCCTTGTCTTTGAGATTGGGCAATTCGAACTTCTCGGTCAGGATCCTGCCCAGATCGTAAGCACTGGACTCCACTTCATGTGGCCCCTCTTCGCCTTCTCCCGGGCCTGTACCGCTTCCGGGTTCAGGTGTGTGCACCGGCTGCTCGCCGATCACGTCGCCTTCCTGACCGTCACCAAACCCGCCCGAAGATTCACCCTCTTTTTCCGGGAGTGCGAGCTTGTCATGAATAAATTTTTCCTCGACCGTCGTAGGCACCACAACGATCCGGTCCTTTCCGCTCTTGCCGGGTTTGATCATGCGTCCCACACGGATCTTCCTCGGAAAACCATCCTTGGTTCGCTGCTTGTCCTTTTCCATCAGTTCGTCGAGTGAACGCAGGCTGATATGGTATCCCCCCATGAAAAGTAACATGTCCTGGAGCAACACCAGATCATGATAGTCATAAAATCCATGCACCTCACCTTGAATCATCGCGCCACTGCCCGGCTCTCCTTGCATATCGTGCGACCCCTCGTAGCGAATCTCCGCGAGAATCTTCTTCTCTTGCTCCTTTGTCAACCCGTGGGTTTTGAGTTCCGCATATATGTCGTGAAGTTCTTTATCCACTTTTTTTCCTATACTAAATGCCTCCCTATAGATAGCGGCGAAGCTGCCTTATCATAAAGGGGCACAGCAGCTTTATTTTTCGTCCTCTTGCGTACAGAAGTACTCTATGGTCTTCTGGGCACAGGTGCGGCAGTAGTCAAGTTTGTTGAGCATCGTCTCGATCATGCGGTCGTAGAGCTTCTGGTTCTCTTCATTGGTGCGGTTGGCCAGGGCCCCGATCAGGCTGCCGGCGCCGGCAATATCAGATTTCAGTCGCACATCCGTCACGGCCTTGACCAGTTCCAGATTATCCATGAAGTCGTAATTCGGGTCTACGGATATTTTCTGCCCGTATATTTTACGGATGGAAGTGCGGAAAGACTCCCGCTGCTCTTTGGTTTTAAGCCCCAGGCGTTCCTCGACGCTCATAATATAGCGCTCGTCCACCTTCAATGCCTTGAGCTCCCCCGTCTGCGGGTCCTTGTACTTCCACATTCTATCAGGGCCCAGGTTTTCCGCATCGATGCCGATGATCATGTTCACGTAATTGATTACATCCTTACGAATTGCCAGCGGTTCATCCATGTAGGCATTGAACATTTCGGTCATAATGCGTTCGCGGTAGAGACCTTTGGCCGTTTTCAGATCGTCCAGGTACTTGGCCCTGTCGTTGGCGTCGGTGACATAATCTAGGATCACTCGCTCAATCGTCCGGTAGATATCATAAGCAAACATGCACCGGCCTTCGTTGGTTTCAGAACTCTCGATGAGTAGCTGAATAGAGCGGCCCAGGTTACGCTGACCAAGCCCCTTCTGACCGAAGCGTTTGGTGATATCGGGGTTTTGGTTCAAGGTGTCGATGACCTCGGCAAGGGTTTTGATGCTCTTTTCACCGGCAACCTCCCCAGCGGCGAGCTTCATAGTTTCTATGGATGTTAGCTTTTCTGAACGCGGCAGACGAGTCATGACAACCGCTGTCGAAGCCGCATAATTCAGATTGGGATCCTGGTGCAGTTGCTCCCGTGTCAGGGTTGTTCTGGCTTCGCTGCCAATGGCGTAATTGGTCAGATCCTTTTGTAGCTTGTAATTGGTGTTGTGTGATATGTAAGATATCCTGCAACGGTCGACAATCGGCGCCTCTTCCTTTTCTTCCAGAAAGCGGTTGAATTCCGAGTTGTTGGAAGTGGCAACGATCAAAGAGTCGATGGGCCACTTGAATCCGTCGATCTCAATGTTGCGGTTTTGAATGACGCCGAGATAGACCTGAACCAGATCCTTTTTATTTTTGAATATCTCGTCGCTGAAATGAATCCCTCCGCCAGCCACACGGGCCAGAGCGCCGCGTCGCAGATCGAAACGGTAGGGATTATTGGTGTCGATGATGTGCAGCAGGCGCTGAATGGACTCCTCCCCCAGAAGGTCCACAGCGGATGATGTGATTTTGTCTTTGGCAGGGTATTTGCCGGTCACGGTACCCAAACTTTCCGTAAGTGGAACCGGAAAAATTTCGACCATCTGGAGCATTTTATCCATATCCCCATCATTGAACTTGCGGATATCGTTCCAAATATAGCCGGAGCAGGCACCCATAGGCCGATAGTTTTCATAAAAGCGTTCGATCTCCTTGTCTTTGAATCCAAACACTTTGGCCAGATAGGCCCTGTTCTCATGCATGTTTTCGTAAAGGTTCATGGCCAGAATGACAGGGTCCTCGTATGTTTGCGATTCGATGGTTGAAATCCTGCCATAGCTACCCAGTTTGTCCATGCTGTTGAATCGGAAGGTGTATTTGCGGTTTCCGTCTTCGGACAGGAACTGCCGATATCGGTCACACACGAACTCGACAAAGAAGGTCTTGCCATTTCCCGGTTCGCCCACAAGCACATAGGCCATCTCCATGGAGGATCCGCATTCCGCCGCGTCTTTGACGTAGGACACGAAACTGTTGATCTCTTCGTACATCCCAATGACGTGCTTCTTTCCGGTTCGGAATATACTGAAATCATATGTAGTTTTTCCATTGACGGTCACTTTGTCGATATCACTGTCGAGGATCATCCTGGCCACGCCTTGAAATGCGTTTTCAAAGCGTCTTTTACCGGCATTGACTTCGGACATGTGATGATGAAGGGTCGATTTCGTTTTTATAGCCATCTTTAACCTCCCCTGTGTTAAGGCATTCTGACAATGAGCGTAACTGTTCAATAAATAGGATTTCTATGGCAGGGAGCAAGTGCCCGTGGTCGGTGGTTTTGGATCTTCATAAATTCTGTTTCTACAATTATTCGTTTTTCATCCATTTAAATTAATATCCCCTCCTAACAATTGTGCAATATCTTAAACTGCTATTTTTTCCATTTAAAATAGAACTACATCCCCATCGTCTTTTTACGTTCATGCTCGATGTTGAGCCATCCGTTCCACTCTTCTGGTGAATTCCAGGTGGAGCGGGTGTAGCAATCCTGATTTTTTTTGCCCAACTCCTTTTTGCGATTTTCAAGAGCTATTTCAGCCATTTCCCTCGTATCGTGCAAGGACAAAACGTATTTTCTCGGCTTGGCCAAATCATGTTCATCATAAATAAGTGCAAACATGTTCGATTTCCTTTCTCAGCCATGGCTGAAGATTAATGGGCCATATTCAAACAATTGAATTGCTATGTTTTATTCAATCATCAGTTTTTAATCGTTATAAAATGGTATCTGTATTTCATAAACACCATTGTACAGATGCGCTTTAACAGGGCGATCCCCTTTCTGTAAAAGCTTCATAGCCGCGTTATTCGAGAATAAAACTTCTGCCAAGAATCCCTTCAGACCCCTCTCTGTAGCCAAACGTATGAGCATTTTATAGAGAAATGAAGCGATTCCAAGGCGCTGATATTGCTCATCCACAATAAAAACAACTTCCGCATAGGGTTTGCCTGGGATTCTGATGTATCGTGCTTCGGCTATGATACGCCCTTGACCTTCTTCTCCTAAAAGCCCGACGATAGAAATCGTCTGGTTCCAGTCAATATTTACATATTCCTGCATTTTCGGATGGGGCATACTCCTGATGGCATGCAGGTAGCGGTAATAGATGCCCGTATCTGAAAATCTATAAAAAAAATGCCGCATGCCCTCTTCATCGGAAGGTTTAATACCGCGAAACCTGATTTTGAGATTGTTCTTGGTTAAAAAAGTTGTGGAAAGGTGTGACGGATAGAGGCGGGCGCTATTTAGAAGGAAAATTTGATCATCATACAATATCTTACTGTTCTTGGCTTTTTGTACAAGACTTGGACGGTCGTCCGGATGGGCAATGTCAATTAGAGCCTGTGCTCTTTCCCTAACGGTTCTGCCTTCTAAATAAGCCACACCGTATTCGGTGACAACCTCCACCACGGATTCAAATGCGTCAAAACGGTTTTGGTGACTGACGATGGAAGGCAATATATTCGGCTCACCGTTTCGATCACGGCTTGTCAGGGCAAAGATGGAGCGCCCCCCATCCGACAGCTCGGCTCCTCTTGAGAAATCCATAACTTCGGCAGGGCCGGTAGCAATATTACCCTTGCCAACAAATAGACCGATACGACCGTCCAAATCCACTTTTCTGGCTGAAACGATCATAATGAACTTTGGATTGCGACCTATTATCATTGGGTTAAACACTTTGCCGATCCGTTGAAACTCAACCAAGGGATTGTTGTTCAGCCATGCCATTAAAATGGGAGTACCGAGGGCATAAGACGTCAGCGCTTTTCCCCGATAGGTTTCCTTACGCTGGTTTGTGGCAGCCCCGCATTTCATCAGGTCCATGAGGGGGTCGGTAAAAAAGGGCGAATGAATTCCCAGGTGGCGTTTTGTCGACAGGTGTACGGCCAAAGATTCGTACAGTGGCCCGATTGAAAAAGAGATACAACTGCCATCATCAATCAGAGAGGCCACGTGCTGTGCTACCTGGTCCCAGGCATTATCAATCTCCCAGCGATTAAAATATATGGGAGGATCCGTCGAACGGACCAAAAAATCAAATTCAGATGCCGGCACAAAGGTATCTCCAAATGTTCGTGGTATCTGGGTGTTTATTTCACCCACACAAATCGATGCTTGTTCCATGGCTTCACGGGCAACATCAATAGCGATTCCAAAACTGCAAAATCCATTCTTGTCAGGCGGTGTAATTTGAAGAATGGCCACGTCGATAGGATTAAGAAAAGATTTGATCAATTTGGGTATTTTTACAAACCGGCTCGGTATCAAATCCACCCGCCCCTCTTTAATGGCCTCGTCCGCCACCCATCCAGAGAAGAAGGTTTTCAATCGAAAATTCTTGGATTGGAGGGCCTGTGGGAACAGGATATCTCCGAAACTAACCAGTTGAATCAGTTCGAGATCTTCTATCTGTTTGCCTTCAGCAGCCATAAGGTGTCGAACCATGGTTCGAGGTTCTGCGGCCGCGGTTCCCAGGAAGACACTCATGCCGGGTTTGATCCTATCAATCACCGTTTCCGGAGATACGATCATGGCATTCCATTTGGTATTTGTACTTGTTTCCATATGATTATTTATCATCTAAAATTATTGTTTTGTCCATAGGGGGATGGCCTCATTTTTCATGGGGAAATCCCTATGTTGTGGGTGCTTTGGTGAGTCGGATTATGGTGGGAATGAGAGGTTTCAGGAATTAAGATAAGAGACCGGGGAGGTTAAAAGAATAAGGACTCTCTTTTGATATGTCGGGAACTATATCCATCCGATGATGTTTGCTGTCTTAGAACTACCCGTTGGCATCCATTTTACTCCTTCCAGAGATCTATATCAATTACCCCGATTTTGGCGGCATAGCGGACCAATTCTATGGTGCTGTGTAGGTCCAATTTGTGCATGATACTAGCACGATGATTTTCAACGGTTTTGGGGCTGATAAAAAGCCTTTCAGCAATATCACCGGTAGAAAGCCCTTCCACCACTAAAACCATGATCTCCTGTTCCCGGGGGGTCAAACTGTTATAGGCGGCATCCGTAAATTCCGCCCCTTTTTCGGCCAAGCCCGCAAGTTTTTTTACCACCTGCTTGGAAACGGATGTGTCCATGAAATATCCGCCGGTTAAAACAGTATGGATGCCCTGCTGAAGCTTTTCGGTTGCGGATTCCTTGACAATATACCCCCGAGCCCCAACTTGAAATGCCCTGACAATATAGTCTATTTTCGAATGCATGCTGATAATTATCACCTGGGTCTGGGATGATGCATGCAGTATATCACCGATCAATTCGATGCCGCTTTGATCCGGCAAAGAGATATCCAACAACACCAAATCAGGCTTGATATTCTTGATCATCTTGAGAGCCTCGCGGCCGCTGCCGGCCTCCCCGATCACATCGTATCCGGGATTGCGGCCGATAATTGACTTGAGTCCCTCTCTGAAAAGAGGGTGGTCATCGACGATCAAGATGGTCTTTTGTTTCGTCATCCTTATTCTCCTGATAGGGCAATTTAATCTCTATCTTGGTGCCCTTGTTGAGGCGTGATTGAATCTTCATCTTGCCTCTGAGCAGGTTCACCCTCTCTGCCATACTGCGAAGCCCCATGCGTTTCTCACGGTCCGCTGTGCGTTCCCGTTCTTTAACATCAAACCCTTTGCCGTCATCTTGGATGCGTAGAATGAGGTTGGGGAAAGACCCAACCAGCCTGACGATTGCGTTTTTGGCATGGGCATGTTTGCGGATGTTGTTCAGTCCTTCTTGAACCAGACGATAAAGATTGATCTCCGTATCAAACCCAAGTGCTAACCGATCGAGGCCGTGCGCCTGGAAGTCAACTCTCAATGTGTTTTTTTCAGCAAATTCTTCGCAATACATGGAAAGCCCTGCCACAAGCCCCATGTCACCCAGACCCGGGGGCCGCAAATCATATGTCAGATCTCGCACGGTCAGGATGGTACGATCAAGCAAACTGGAAAATTCCGTCACTTTTTGTCTGTTTTCCGGAGATGCGCTAGGTTGACTATCAAAAAACGTTTCGCTGATGATCTTCAGCGTGGAAAGATCCTGGGCCACACGATCGTGTAACTCCCGGGAAATCATTTGTCTTTCATTTTCGTGGGCCTCAATAAGTTGTTGTGACAGTGTGTGAATGCGTTCTTCGGACGCTTTGCGGTCCGTGATATCACGGAAGTGCTCAATCACCGCAACCACCTCTCCTTTTTCATCGAGCATTGGAATCAAGCGGATTTCCCTGATCTTTCCATCAATAGGATTTCTATCTTCAGTCTGCTTGATTTCCCCGCTGGCAAACACATCCATGGCGTGGCAGGGGTTGCAAGGATTTTTGCGGTCCCTGAGAACTTCATAACAAAAGGGCTGACCCTGACGCTTTTTTTCTGAAATGTAATCATGATTCTTCCAGTTCGACATTCTAACTCGAAAATCTTTATCGATGACAACAACCGCGTCCTGGATAGCATTAAATGAATTGGAAAGCAGGTT
>NODE-578-length-12963-cov-7.48451_pt1 | contig 12963 bp, 13 predicted proteins | sample MGYA00139097_ERZ477577 | MGnify/ENA metagenome assembly ERZ477577 | reverse complement strand
AGGAAGAAAGTAGCACATCTGTTCTTCTTGAGTTTATCTGATCCACTACTATCCTACCTCCATAAAGTCGATCCAGTTTGATTTTGTGCTAAGAGACTAAAGGCTACCTTGAAAAATCGCTTTTTCGCCCAAACTCCGCGTTGCGCATGAAAATTTTATCCTCGACATATCAACTCGGCCTGCGGTAAAATTTTCACATGCGCCTTGTTTTTGAACCAAAATCCTAATTTTGCAAAGTACCCTTTAATCGTTTGATTTATTTGCGTAATTATAAATAAATAAACGTAACAATGCATCGAGGTGAAATAGTAGGGATAAGCTGATTCCAGCAGGTTCTATCTTTATCGATCATTTAAAAACTCACAGTAATATTTGGAACTTGGACGGCTTTGGAGTACCATAATCTATGATGAAATATTTCCCCTACAGACTGCGAGCACCTGAGCTGAATGAGCGTCGGGTGTCGGATGACAAGGTTCTGTTGTGGTGGATGATTATCCTGATTCTGGTTCGCCTCTGGCTGGTAGATTCAATGGATTTGATCGCCACCAGGACGCCGCATGACGATTATCTGTTTATCAGGTTGGCCAAGAACATCCTGAGCGGTCAATGGCTCGGGCAATATGATCATTACACGCTTATCAAAGGTCCTGGCTTTCCACTTTTTTTAGCGGTCGTTCACCATCTTGGCCTGCCGCTGCTGTTTGCCCTGCAACTGCTCTACTCACTGTTCAGTCTCCTGGTTGTGGTTGCTCTGCGCCCCCTGGTAACCGGTCGCTGGCTGCTGATGGCCGTTTTTGCCCTAGTTCTGCTGAACCCGTTTATGTATATGTATCCTGGGGTCGGCCGGGTTCTTCGGCTAGGGCTGTCAATGCCGCTGGTTTTGGCGACTTTTACCTGCATGTTCGGACTGGTGAGCAGAGTGCGCGGTTCATGGAAAAGCAAGATAATGTGGAGCAGCGGTCTTGGGTTTTTCTTCTCCTATCTCTGGTTTACCCGAGAAGAAGGGATCTGGATGGTGCCCTCGCTGGGGTTGACGATTCTGTTGTTTTTTCTGGCTGATGCCGTCTACTCCCAAAAAGAATTATTGTTGAGGTTTCTGGTGGTTGCCTGGGTTGGCTGCATTTTCTGGGGCTTGCAGACTACCTTTGCCCATCTGAATGAGAAGCATTATGGCCACCCGGTCATTAATGAGCTGAAATCTCCCCAGTTCAGCACCGCGCTTGGCTCGCTGATGAATATCGATATCGGCGACATTCGGCGCTATGTGCCGGTGAGCTCCGAAGCCCAAGATATTGCCTTTACGGTCAGTCCAACTTTTGCCCAGCTCAAGCCGATATTTGAAAAAAGTAGATCTTCCGCCTGGCCAGATTCCTTTTATATCTGGAAGCTCAGAGCCGCAGCTAGCCATGGCGGTCATGTTGATACCCTAACCGATGCCTTGGCATTTTATGGCCAGATCGGCGCCGATATTCAGCAGGCCTGTGATGCGGGAACCATATCATGCTATGATAGAAAACCGACGCTTAGGCCGCCTTGGCACTCAGCTTATAACCATAATATCTGGCCGGTCTTCTCAAAGATATTCAGTGATGCGGTCACCTTTTCCATGTTTGACGAAGAACGAATGAAGGTCAATGGCCGAATCAGCGATGGGGCGAAGGAAGTCATGGAAGACTATATCTTCGTCACCGGTGAACATCTCGCACCATCACGAAGAAGTGTGATGAACAAACAGCCAAGCTACTACACCCATATGAAGACCGAGAAATTCCGGGTCCTGCTCGACATTGCTGCAACCTATAAGTGGCTTACTCCAATTCTCTTCGTCCTCGCCGTCATTGGCCATCTACTATTGTTTGTCAGAGAGACGGTCAAAAAACAGTGTTCCCTTGAGATCTGGATGCTTTTCGTCATACTCGGCGGATTGATCTCGCTAGTGTCGGTGCTGACTTTCGTGAAGATCACCCTCTGGCCGATTACCCGCCCCTTGTTTTCGGCCTACCCCTTGGTTTTACTCTACATTTCAGTTGCCGGTATAGCCCTCCAGCGTGCCTGGAAAAACTCCCGCCAAGTCACCTTGTCTGGTAAAAATTGGGGGATTTAATTGGATAAGTGCGAGTGGCGATCTGGCTTTCCACTGCTGCTGGGTCAGCCGGGGTTACGATTATTACAGCAAAGAAAGTGGTGATTAGGCGGGACGATGCCTGTATAATAGGCTTTGAATCAGAGTAGTCGTGAGCGTTTACCAATGATCAGGCATCTGCCTTCATAAATCTATCAGGGATATGAAACAATCTCTCGCCCTGCTCGACCTTGGCAACCAAGTCAGAAAACTAAGAAATGAACGAAGCCTGACCCTGCAGGATCTTGCCGGTCTCACAGGCCTGTCGAAGCCCAATCTGTCCCAGATCGAAAACAATCTCGTTACCCCGCCCATTGCCACGCTTTTGAAGATTGCCACTGCCCTGGGGGTGCCCATCGGCTATTTCTTCCAGGAATCTCCCCAGCAAATAAATATGATTGTGGTTCGCAAGGAGGATAGATACGGGATTGCCAAAGGCCCTCACATCTCCCATATAGGCTATCAATACGAACCGCTCGCCTATCCCAAAATAGATAAATCAATGGAGCCCTTTATTGTCGAAATGGAGGAGCGTGAGGCCAGTGATATCGTCTTCAACAACCACCGCGGGGAAGAGTTCCTCTTCGTCCTTCGGGGAAGCCTGGAATTTTGCTACGGGGATGACAGCGTGACCCTTGAGGAAGGCGACAGTCTTTACTTCGATTCGATAGTTCCCCATGGCTATCGTGGTATAGGAGGGCCAGCCAAAACCCTCGTAGTTATTTATAGACCCCAGTAAGAAAGATCCCAAAACACGGAAGCTTGCAATCTCTTTATGTCGCCTTCTGCGGTAATCGTTGTATCCGACCACGATCATTCTCAACACCCGGCTGACATCCCGACAATTTCATGGATGGAAATTAGGGCAGGTCTGCAGGTCAGCTACCGCATTTATTTCAATACCACCAAATTATTTTTTCACCATTGGAATGACTCTTTTTGTATAAAAAAATTATTTTAAATATTTGTTATTAATAAATATATAGAAATAAATTCAAGGATGTCCGGCTCCCTGGAGAGTTTGGCTATATTTAAAAATATTTGTTATAATAAAATACAAACAAGGATCGTTGCCCTCTGGCGCGGAGGTGGTCATGACTGGCAGAAGGGGTATACCGCATATAGCAGTCGACAGCTGTAAAGGCTGCGCTCTTTGTGTCTCCGTCTGCCCCGAATCGGTTCTCACCATCGATGATGCCCGCGTCAATCTCAAAGGCTATTATCCAGTATCCGTGGAGGCTGTCGAGAACTGCATTGCCTGTCTCAGCTGTGCCTTGATCTGTCCCGATGTGGTGTTCACCATCGAGCGTGTTGTCGACCAGCAGGGGGGATAAGATGACCAGGACACTGATGAAAGGTAATGAGGCACTGGCGCTGGCTGCGATCCACGGGGGCTGCACCCATTTCTTTGGTTATCCGATTACTCCTCAAAATGAAATTCCGGAATTTCTGGCCCGCGAGCTGCCGAAAGCAGGTGGGCTCTTTCTGCAGGCTGAAAGCGAGATAGCCGCCGTAAATATGCTCTACGGAGCTGCAGCGGCTGGGGCCCGGGCCATGATCTCTTCATCATCGCCTGGATTGGCTCTGATGCAGGAGGGTATTTCGATGCTGGCCGCAACCGAAATCCCCTGTGTCATTGTCAACGTGATGCGCGGTGGACCTGGTCTTGGCGGCATCCAGCCCGCCCAGTCAGATTACTTTCAGATGACCCGTGGGGGCGGCAACGGTGATTACCGGATAATCAGTCTGGCTCCGGCAACGCTGCAGGAGTCAGCCGAGATGATGCAGGAGGCATTCGCACTGGCGCAAAAGTACCGCACCCCGGTATTCATAGTCAGCGACGGAATGCTGGGTCAGATGATGGAGCCGGTCGAATTAAACAAGAGCCGCAGCAAAGAAAGGGTAGCTGAGCAACCGTGGATTCTCACTGGGCACCACAACAATCGATCTCCGAGAACCATCAAATCATTGAGGCTTGACCCGGCAGAACTGGAGATCCACAACCTCAGACTGCAGGAAAAATACAGACGGATAAGCCAGGCAGAAGTGCGATTTGAAGCATACCGAGAGGTTGATGCGGAGCTGCTTTTCTGCGCTTTCGGCTCAACCGCCAGGATTGTCAAAAACAGCGTCGACGATTTGCATCAAAAGGGCTATCGCGCCGGTCTGATTCGTCCTCAAACTCTCTGGCCTTTCCCAGCTCTGGCCTTCAGGTCGCTGCCCAAGAGCTGCAGATCGGTAATCTGCGTTGAAATGAACTGCGGGCAGATGCTCGACGACGTCAAACTGGCGGTGGAGGGCAGGGTGCCGGTGCACTTTTATGGCCGTTGCGGCGGTATGATACCGGAACCGGAAGAACTCACCGCCAGAGCCCTGGACATTTTGTCGGGAGATTCGCAATGAGTGTGATTTTCTCAAAAACCTCTGGACTTACCGAGACTGCCACCCACTATTGCCCGGGATGCACCCACGGAATTGCCCATCGACTGGTAGCAGAGGTGCTTGAGGAACTCGGGCTGTTAGGCGAGACAATAGGTTGTGCCTCGGTGGGGTGTTCCATCCTGTCCTATAATTACTTGAATGTCGATATGATAGAGTGTTCCCACGGTAGGGCTCCTGCAGTGGCAACCGGAATAAAACGAACCGTACCCGAGAAAACGGTCTTCACCTACCAGGGAGATGGTGATCTCGCCTCAATCGGCACTGCGGAGATAGTTCACGCCGCCCACCGGGGAGAAAACATAACCGTTATATTCGTAAATAATGCTATTTACGGTATGACGGGAGGACAGATGGCCCCGACCACCCTTGCTGGTCAAAAAACCACAACGGCACCCGAAGGGAGACAACCTGAGTTCAGCGGCTTGCCGCTGAAAATGTCTGAAATGCTCGCCCAGGTTCCCAGTGCGTCCTACGTTGAGCGTGTTTCCCTTCATCATCCCAAATACATACGTAAAGCCAAAAAAGCTATTCTCCGCGCTTTTACGTGTCAGATGGAACACAGAGGATTTTCGTTGGTGGAACTGCTCTCGACCTGTCCAACAGGCTGGGGACTTGATCCGATCGACTCGCTGGAGTGGCTCGAGGCCAATATGATTCCCTACTACCCGCTCGGTGTATTCAGAGCACCGGAGGAGGTCTGAATGTATAGTGAAAGAATTCTTTGTGCAGGATTCGGTGGCCAGGGAGTCATGTCACTGGGTAAACTGATTGCCTATGCCGGCATGCTCGATGGCAGACATGTTACCTGGATGCCGTCTTACGGCCCTGAGATGAGGGGCGGAACGGCAAATTGCAGTGTGGTGGTGGCTGATCAACCGGTGGGCTCACCGATCGTTACTACAAATGCCACGTGTCTGATCGTCATGAATTTGCCTTCATTTGAAAAATTCCAGCACAGTGTCAGTTCCGGCGGACTTATCCTCTTCAATACATCGCTGATCGACAGGCAGGTCGAGCGACGGGATGTACTGGCTCAGCCGCTGGCAGCCAACGAGCTTGCCGCCGAGTGCGCCAATCCTAAGGCCGCCAATATGGTTATGCTGGGCGCCTATATGGGACTGAAGGGGGCGCCGCGACTGGACCATGTCGTGAAGGCTATGAAGAAGGTGTTCGGTGACGGATCCTCGACTTTGTTCAACCAGAATATGAAAGCGGTGCGCAAGGGTATGGAGGCGGTAGGCAAAGTGACCGCGTCCAAAAAAGCGGCTTAGGGACAGACCACTGCCATGGTAACTGATCACAGAGAACCCAGAGGGGGGTATCTAAGATGAACAGATACCTTACATTGACTGTACCTGGTTATGAGGAGGTTTTACGCTGTAACAACGAACAGGTAGATTTCTCCGCCTGGATTGCTGTCCACAATACCAATCGAGGGCCTGCCCTGGGCGGCTGTAGGGTCTGGAATTATTCGACTGTAGATGATGCGGTAACAGACGTGTTGCGTCTGAGCAAGGGCATGACCTATAAGAACAGTCTCGCCCGTTTACCCTTGGGGGGTGGAAAATGCGCAGTAAGGGCCAATCTCAAAAAAGTTGACCGGGTTGCTCTGTTCGAGTCGGTCGGCGAGTTTGTCGAAACCCTTGAGGGAAGATATATCACTGCCGAGGATGTCAATTCAACACTTGACGACATGGTCCACGTGCAGCGCTCAACCACTCACGTGGCGACCGTTGGCGCTTCAGGCAATCCCAGCCCCTTCACCGCCTATGGCGTCTACTGCGCCATCAAGGCAGGGCTTCGCCATATCTGCGGCAGCAGCACTCTTGCTGGGCTTCGTGTGGCCATTCAGGGCGTTGGTGAAACGGGAGGAAGACTTGCGAGGCTGCTCGATTCAGAAGGATGCATCCTGATGGCAGCAGATCTGAACCCGGCGAATCTTTATGAACTGAGCAAGGAGGTGGATATACAGGTGATCGATCCCGCTGCTATCCATCGCTGCCGCTGCGATATATTCAGCCCGTGTGCCCTGGGGGGAACGCTTAATTACAGAACCATCCCCGAACTGCAGTGTTTAATGGTGGCGGGTAGTGCGAACAACCAATTGCTCGACCCCTTGGACGGGCACCTGCTGGATCGTCTCGGTATTGTCTATATCCCTGACTATGCGGCAAATGCAGGCGGAATAATCAACATTGGCTGTGAGCTTGACGGCAGTTATGACGAAGCGCTGGCCAGGAAACGAATCGCCCGGATTGGAGAAACCGTAAAGGAGATACTGGATCGGTCAACCACCAGCAATAGGCCAACCAGTGTCGTTGCAGACCTTATGGCGGAGGAACTCTTTAAACTAAAAGTGGCAGCCTGAGAGAGGCCGCATTAGAGATTTTCAAGTCTATCGGTTGAAGTAAGGTCTTCGGAGAGGAGGCAAAAAAGGGGCAGAGGAAATATCCTCCGCCCCTTTTTAATGGCTGAGTGGTGGTGGTCCGGCTCTTGAATTTCAGGATTTACTCATACTTATAGCGGCTGTGCAGGATGTCGACTTCCTCTTTGGGTTTGTAGCCGCTGATCATGCTGTGCAATGACCCTTTGATGGCAAACAGCGACATATAGAGGTGGGTCAGAAAAAGCGATATCAGTACCATGCCCAGCACGTTATGAACGATCGTGTAGAGCCTTACTGTATCGAGGTCTCCGTTCATCCCCCAGATGATATAACCGGTATAGGCCATGATACCCCCGCCAACTGTGGCGAGCCAGAACCAGGCCTTCTGACCGGCATTGAATTTGCCGGCCGGTACTGGTTTTTTCTTTTTGCTGAGGTACCCGCCAAGAATGAATATCCACTTGATATCGTAAAAAGTCGGAAACATGTCTTTGACCCAGATCAGAAACATGAATACCGCAATGACCGCAAAGACCATGGCATTGATGATATGGATGTGGCGGGCGAGACGGATGGGGGCTCCGCCGCCAAAAATCGCACCGAAGATAATCAACAGTCCGGTGATTACCAGCAGGGCAAATGATATTGCCCCAATCCAGTGAACGATTCTGGTAAAGAAGTTAAAAAACAGTATTTGCGGACCGTCATGGGCAAATGATTTGGCTCCGACGATCAGAAAATGCAATAGAAAAACACCTGGTATGACCGTGATAACCCCAAGAAAAATCTTCCAGAACAACTCGGACTGAAGCTGGGTGAAAGGCTGTCCCAGCTTCTGCCAGTCTCCGGTGATCCCTCCGTAGAGTTCACCGTAGTGCTCCGGCGAGAAGAACTGGGTAAAACCGTCCATCGAGGTAGGCGCAGCGATTGCGGTTGAAATAACCATGACCGCCGCGTAAACAATCATAATCAGAACCCCGGACGCTATGAGTCTGCGCATAGGTTCCTCCTTCATTACATCGGCAACCGGATCAACAGAGCAATTCGACGATCCGGTTGCCGTTTAGATAGTTTAAGCGTCAGCTTTTCTTGTAGGCTTTATTCCAGCCCCAGGCATTGACGCCTGAACCGCGGTTGAAGACTCGCTCGCGGAAGACGTCGGCAACCACATCACCATCGCCTGCCAACAGAGCCTTTGTCGCACACATAGAAGCGCACATCGGAACCTTGCCTTCGGCGATACGGTTCTGTCCGTAAAGCTTCTTTTCTTCCTTGCTGAAGTTTTCTTCCGGACCGCCGGCGCAGAAGGTGCATTTGTCCATCGCACCGCGGGCCCCAAAAACGCTTCCTTTGGGAAATTGCGGAGCTCCGAACGGGCAGGCCATGAAGCAGTAACCGCAGCCGATACAGGTCTTCTTGCTGACCAGCACGACACCGTCATCCCGCTGATAAATTGCATCAACCGGGCACACAGCAATACACGGGGCATCCGAGCAGTGCATGCAGGCGACCGAGATCGACTTTTCTCCCGGTTCGCCCTGTTTCATGGTTATTACCCGCCGGCGGTTAATACCGACTGGGACATGGTTGCCTTCTTTGCAGGCTATTACACACCCGCTGCAGTCAATACAGCGTTCGGTGTCACATAGAAATCTCATTCGGGCCATTTTTTATTCCTCCTCAGTCGACCGTTTAGGCTCGGGTGACTTTACACAGACCATCCTTGGTGGCCTGAATCTGTGTGATGATGTCATAACCATAGTTCGTTACGGTATTACCGGGATCGCCGACCACATAGGGTTCGTGACCTTCCGGGTAATCCTTAAGGTAGGATTCGCCCATCAGAGTTCCGGCAAAGTGGTATGGCAGGAATATGGTTTTATCGTCAACACGCGGTGTGATGAACGCTTTGACCTTGATCTTGGAACCCTCGGGCGACTCGATGACAACCATGTCGTCTTTACGGATTCCGAGATTATTGGCCAGACGTGGATTGATCTCCGCATACATTTCGGGCTGCAATTCAGAGAGATATTTGGAGCTTCTGGTCTCGGCACCGCCGCCCATGTGCTCAACCATACGGCCGGTGGTGAGCACGTACGGAAACTCTTTGACCAGCTCGGGCTTCTGTTCGCTCTTATACCGGGTCATTACGCGGTAATGGTTCGGTTGATCCTCGTAGGTCGGATACTTCTCAATCAGATCCGGACGCGGAGAGTGCAGCGGTTCACGGTGGATCGGTACCTGATCCGGGAAGTTCCACACCACACAACGGGCCCGGGCATTGCCGAACGGTGCCATACCACGCTTGATGGCGGTTTTCAGAGTTTCCTGGGTCAGGTCGGTCTTCCAGTTGGTTCCCGGAACCACGTCCTTGAATTCAGGATAGCCCCCTTCAACCTCGGAGCCCGGATTGTAAACACCGTCTGCAGCCAGCTGATTTTCTGTGCGGCCGCTTGAATCGTAGGTTTTTTCCAGGCCGAAACGATTCCTGAACGGCAGTCCACCTTCGGCCACCGGCTTGGAAACATCATAGAGAATCGGGGTGCCCGGATGTTCTTCGGTCCAGCATGGCCACGGCATGCCGTAGTAATCACCATCACACGGGCCGCCTTTGGCTTGCAGATCTTCGATATCAAAGGTATGCCAGTTTTCCATGTGTTTCTTGATCCGCTCAGGCGTTTGACCATTGTAACCGATAGTCAGAGTACCTTTGTTGATCTCACGGGTGATGTCCTCAGGAACCTCTTTGATATTTTTATAGAACTCGTCAGCAAAACCGAGCTTGTTGACCAGCAGCGACATGATCTCGTAATCGTCCTTCGAGTCATAGACCGGATCGACAACCTTAAAGCGCCACTGAAACTGGCGGGAAGTCGAAGTAACCGAGCCGGAGGTCTCATACTGACTGGCCCCGGGCAGCAGGTAGACATTATCAGTCTTGGTAAGGGCTGCGGCGGCAGTCGGGAACGGATCGACAATGACCAGCAGCTCGAGCTTGTTCAGCGCTTTCACCACCCGGTTGTACTGGGAATTGGAGTTGGTACCGCAACCCCACTGAATCAATGCTTTAACTGGTGACGGAGTTTCGAGCTCCTCTTCGGCCAGAACACCTTCGTACCAGCGGGCCAGGGTAAAGCCGTTCTTACCCATCCACTCTTTATCGGGGAATCTGCCGACGATATAATCGTAGTCCACGTCCCATACGCGGCACCAATGCTTCCAGGCGCCGTCGGAAAGGCCGTAATAACCGGGCAGGCTGTGCGACAGAACGCACATATCGGTGGCGCCCTGGACGTTGTCGTGGCCGCGGAAGATATTGGTTCCGCCACCCGATTTGCCCATGTTGCCGAGAACCAGCTGCAGGATGCAGAAGGCGCGGGTAATCGAGGAACCGATGGTATGCTGGGTTCCGCCCATGCACCAGGTCAGCGAGGTCGGTCTGTTCTGAGCCAGTATCTTGGCGACTCGCCTGGTCTGTTCTGCCGGAATGCCGGTAACATCTTCAACTGCTTCAGGCGTGTAATGTTTAGCTACTTCGACCATCTCCTGATAGCCGGCCACGCGGGTGCGGATAAATTCTTTATCTTCCCAGCCTTTGGCAATAACTTCATTGACCAGCCCCATGATGAAGGCACAATCAGAACCCGGCCTGACGCGGACAAACTCTGTTGCCTTGGCAGCCAGTTTGGTAAAGCGCGGATCGACAACGATGATCGGAGCGTTGTTCACCTCTTTGGCATGCAGGATATGCTGCATGGAAACAGGGTGATTCTCCGTGGCGTTGGATCCGATGAAGATCATACTTTTAGTATGCCTGATATCGTTCAGGCTGTTGGTCATTGCTCCGTAACCCCATGTGTTGGCGACACCTGCCACCGTTGTGGAGTGTCAGATACGGGCCTGGTGGTCGACGTTGTTGGACCCCCAGAAAGCAGCGAATTTACGCTGCAGGTAGGCCATCTCGGTGGAGACTTTGGCGCTGCCGTTAAAATGAAGGGCGTCGGGACCGTCGTTTTCGCGCAGCTCGGTCAGTTTATTGCCGATTTCGTCCATCGCCTGATCCCAGGAGATGGTGGTCCATTTGCCGTTCACCCGTTTCATCGGGCTCTTCAGACGTTTTTCGCTAATCACCATGTCGATGGCGCCGGCACCTTTACAGCAGTGGGCTCCACGTGATACGGGGTGATCGGCGGCGACTTCCTGGCGAACCCAGACACCGTTCTGCACCTCGGCTTCGATACCGCAGCCGACGGCACAATATGTGCAAATGGTACGTACCGTAGTTGAGTTGGTGTAGGGCTGGGTTTTTTCAGCGGCTACCGCTTTCCCTGTTAACTTGGTTGTCATAGCCGCACCGGACAGGGCCGCGGTGGCAGCCGACAGTTTCAGAAACGATCTTCTGGCGACTTTCGGGTTGAGTGTCACCCGCCGGCCGCTGGAAACCGATTTGCCCGGAGAGGGCTTTAGGTTCTTGCTAATGGCCATAGTTACATGCCTCCTTCTCTGAAGCTTTTGTTCTCACAGACGCAAGCGCCTACGAACGAAGTGATTTGTAATACTTCTTGAACGATTCGGTTTCCTTGTACAGGATTTCATCATCACCTGTGACCTGCGGTGACGTTTCAGCCCGTGCCGGTTTTATCGCAGAAGCAGTACCTGCCAGTACTGCCGAACCGGCAAGGAGGTGCTTAAGAAACGAACGCCGTTCTTTCTTGTCTTTTTCCATCCTTGACCCTCCTGATGAGTTGTTAATCTCTGAAACGGCTGGCAGACTGCCCGGCCATTTAACAGTGGTTACATGATTAGGTTTGTTACTGCAGATTCTCCAACAGACCTACAGTAGATGAAGAAGAGCCAGAAAAAAATCAGCGCAGGTCCTTTTGTTGTGTAGGAAAGACGAATTCGATCATGTAGGACGGAAGAGCTGATCCATGTAGGGAAATTCCATACAGGAAATCCGCTTGTGGGGATTAGCCAGGTTTTTTCAAATTATTCGGCCCGGTCAGTCGTTACCAGGCCATCTCTGGGGGGCAGGAGGTGGCTACTCGGGAGCGGGGAAGTGCTCTTTTTCCTTCCAGATCACTGCGTGTCTGGTGAGCTCTGTGGCATTTTTTAGGCAGAGTTTCTGTTTGATCCTGTCGCGGTAGGTGCCGATGGTCTTGATCCCAAGTTTCATGCGTTCGGCGATCTCCCTGGTAGAGAGTCCCGAACCGATAAGCCTGAAAACCTCGAGTTCGCGATCTGTCAGGATGTCTACCGTCGGAGCTCCCTGGGCATCAGGATTTCCTTGGAATTTATCGAGCAGGTGAGCCATCATATCGGGGCTCACGTGAATCTTACCGCTGAGGATATTTCGGATCGCCGAAATCACCGATTCGGAGGCTTCTTTTTTCATCACGTAGCCTCGGGCCCCAGCCCGGATGGCCCGTTCAGCCCAGACCGATTCATCGTGCAGCGACAGGACGAGGACCGGTAGACCGCTGTAGTTGAGCGTGATTTCCTTGACCAGGTCGAGTCCGTTTTCCTCTGCCAGGGAGATATCGATGATGGCCAGGTCCGGCTGGTCTTCGCTGAGTGATTTGCGGGCGCTGGCAAAATCTTCCGCTACACTGCAGACCGTCAGATCATCTTCCTGGTTCAGCAGTTCTTTCATGCCCATTCTGAAAATGGGGTGGTCATCAACGATCAATATCTTTTTCATCAGCCTGTCATTTCTCGGGAAACGGAGATGGCCGTCCCTGAATATCCGGTCGATTCGATGTGCAGATCGGCACCGATGGCTTTGGCCCGATACTCCATGGTGTGCAGCCCCATGCCTTTTCTGGTCGATAGAGTATCAAAGCCCTCTCCATTGTCAATAATCTTTACTTCCAGTAGCTCTTGGTCGCTGTGCATGGTGATGCCGATATGGTTGGGTCGGCCGTGCCGGGCCGCATTGACGGCGGCTTCTCTGATTATATAATAGATGTGCCCGGCGATACTGTTGTCAAGGTACTCGGCACCACCG
>NODE-577-length-12986-cov-9.7325_pt1 | contig 12986 bp, 10 predicted proteins | sample MGYA00139097_ERZ477577 | MGnify/ENA metagenome assembly ERZ477577 | reverse complement strand
GTATAGATTGCCTCTGAACCGTTGATGTTCCTGGACACCATTTGCTGACAATCGAGGTAGAGCAGTTCGAGCGTTTTTTGAGAGTATGTCTCCAGTTCGCCGCGGGCATAGTCCCTAAATGAAACCAGTTCATTTTTGGTTTCCTTGGCGTCTAAGGGTCTGGCGCGGGCCATGAACCCTGGAAATTTTTTTATCATTTCTGCCTGCCAGTCGACTTTTATCTTAATTATTTTGTCGATGACAGCAGAGTCGTTTTTAAACGGGATGAGCCCCTGGATGCAAGCATATTTTATGGTCATCAGGTTCCGGCCATTCTTTTGCGCCTGCTGGAGATCCTGCAGATAGCTCGAAAGCGTCTCTTCAGACCAGATACAGAATTGAGCCTTTCTATGCAGGGTAAACGACTCTGGATAATCCTGACAGTTACCCTGTCCATCACTGGGTACAGCTAAAAACATTGCCAATTCCAGAGCCACTATCTCACTTATAATATCCTTGGTGGTGTTCATTTCAGTATCGTCTGTTGGGGTTGTAACATGAATTTGAAATTATGGTACAATAGCATGACTTGCCTTCAGTGTAGTGTCAGAAATCCGGTCATGTACCGATTTTGCATGGTCGAGGAGAAAGTCACTGGATGAATCAGTCAATCGCTGTGATCGCAATTCTCCAATGAGAGACTTGCAGATTTTTTCAATGGACATAACCTGCTTCCTTACCTCGGTGGTGTTGAGGATCAGCGTAACCACCTCATAAATCTCTTCACCCAGAATTGGCAGCTGCACTGCCGCTCGATGTCGCAATTTATAGTAAGGTGCAAAGGTGTGGTTGAGCAGAAAAACCATAGAGAGGGTGTCGTCACAGAACTGAGTCAATGCAAAGAGGGCACCAAATATGTCCTCTCTTCTGCTTGAGCGGAGAAAATTATATTGACCACTTTGTCCAATTGAAATGCAGCGGGAACTCAATTTTCTCAAGCGTACATCCTCAGGGTAATAGGCCTCTATTTTACGGCGCCAGGTGGTGAAATCTCCTAAAGGATCAACAAAAATCTTGCCGTTTATTGCTGCTGCCAGGCCGTGTTCGGGGATACGAAGCCAATCTTGATGACTGGCAGGAGGGGATCCCGTCCCTGTAAGACGAATAAAGAAGTTTTTGATTGTTGTTACTCCTACCCGCCACTCCTCTCCCGGACTTGCCTTTCTTGGTCCGAACCCCCTGTATACAGACGGCAATTCGTCATAAGCGCACTGGAGTGACTGGCCAAATTCTTTATAGTCCTGCTCTTTGAGCCAGAAACTGAAGCCAGGACCCCAGTCATGATCCTGCGAAAGTTCGTCATCCATGCCAAAACATTCAGAGCCTGCTCCTGCAAGGCCAGCAGCTATTTTATCGGAAAATTGAGCAAAAGGTCTATTGAGGAGTGGGATTCCATGCTGTATGAAATAGTCCTCGGAGAGTTTCAGCCCCTTCATCAAACGACCTCGACAGGAAAATACTTGTTATGCTGATATATGGTTAGTTGCCGATCACGACCCTTAGTCCCATTTCTTCGAATATCGCAGCTTTACCTGCTAGAGCTGCCGGATCAAGGGAGCCAAGATGTTCCAGTTGGTAGGGGAGGGAGAGTCTATGATATGTTTCGAGTCCAAGACGGTGGTAGGGGAGCAGTTGTATTTCCTGTAATTTTGTTAATCCCTCACAAAATACACCTACTGCCTCCAGATTACTGTCGGAGTCGTTAATGGAGGGGATCACTGGTATGCGGACAATCAGCGAGAAATTACGGCGGCTCTGATCTACTTTTTTGAGGTTTTCGAGAATTAAAGAATTGTTGACTCCGGTAATCGCTTTATGTGTCGGATCATCCATATGTTTGATGTCAAAAAAAACTGTGTCAAGAAAGGGCAGAGCTTTTTCGATATTCTCCCACCTGGTGTAACCGCTTGTTTCGATTGCGGTATCCATACCAAGCATTATGCATTTTTCAAGGAGTTCGCAGAGAAAATCAGTTTGTACGAATGGTTCTCCGCCGCTTATGGTAATGCCGCCGCCGGAATGAAAATAGAAGAGCGAATCCTTTTCCAGCTCTTTCATGACCTGCTCTACCGAGGCAGTATAACCGTAACTGATGCGGGAACCTGGAATACATTCGTCTATACATTGACGGCAGTCTGTGCACTTGTTCATGTCCGTTAAGAAAACATCGCCCTCTTCTATATAGGAGATGGCATTTTCAGGACATACGTTTACGCAGGTAAAACAGTGGGTACAGCTGTTCTTATGGTTGCCGAAATCAGAGTGCAGGTTGTGAGATTCCGGAGTTGAACACCACTGACATCGCAAGGGACAACCCTTTAGAAAGACGACGGTCCGGAGACCATCTCCGTCATAGCAGGATAATTTTTCAATCCGCAGGATTCGACCTTCGGTCATAATTTTTCTCAGAGTTTGTTGCACGGGCAATAGCCCGATTATACAATCGGGCTATTGAGAAATTGATTGTAATTCACAACAGTCAGGTTAGTACTATTAACAACACCCTCCTGCAACTGCAACTTTTTGTGTGCCGAAGGATTCCTGCACTGTCCTGTCAATGATCTCATTTTGAACATCCGGGCAGAGTTCGACAAAATAGGCAGTATAGCCGGCAACCCTGATCAGAAGATCTTTGTAGTCATCCGGCACCTGTTGTGCCTTGACCAGTGTCTCCCTGTCCACCACATTAAACTGGGCATGGTATACTCCGAGAGAACAGGCACTTTTAAGAAGTGACATAAGGTTCGCGGTACCCCGTTCATCCTGCATCAGTTCAGGTGAGAGTTTCATATTCAACAGGGTGCCTGAAGCAAAGAGGTCATGGGGAATCTTCGCTACCGATTTCAGTACAGCACTGGCTCCGTTAACATCGGTTCCCCCAGTAGGGCTGAGTCCGTCTGTTAAAGTAGTCCATGCTTTTCTGCCGGAAGGCAGTGCACCCACCTGTTGTCCAAGGGGAACATGGGCCGTAACCGGTAGTATCCCTGTCATCAGTTTTCCATACTTGGAATCTCGCTCATTGGTGTTGATGGCAAGGTATGCAAGCATTTCAGCCGCGACAGAGTCTGGGCCAGAAAGGTCATTGCCGTATTTTTCAGCATCAAGACATTTTTTCTGAATTGCTTCGTACCCAACAAAATCAACCGCCAGTGCTTTTAAAAGCTGCTCCATGGCGACGCTCTTCTTTTCAAAAACGAGCTCTTTGACCGTGGAAATGGAGTTAATAAAGTCAGCAACGCCGTCATAGATAACACCGTTTCCACACTCATACTTGGTGCCGCCGTGCGTATAGTCTGTAGCGGTATCAATACAGTTTCTAAAGGCAAGGGACATGAATGGTACAGGCCGATCATCCCAGACTTCATCAAGGATATTGTTGGTTTTGACGAGCTTATCTATTATGAAATCAATCTGTTTTTGAATAGCGTCGGCAAATTCCCGGTATGTTTTGAATTCCGTGGGATCACCGGTGTCAAGGCCTATCTGCATCCCGCTTTTTCGGTGGACGCCACGCAGCAATACAAGCTCGACAATACTGCCCAGGTTGGCATCGGCAAAAACGTAACCACGAATTTTGCCGTTTAAGTTGGTCTCCACACAGCCGCAAGGGTTCCAATCGTAAGCTTCATGCAGGGGGACACCTTTGTTTTGCATCATCCGTATACCGACTTCATCGTTATGAAAAGCTGGGAATCCATTGCCAGTATTCATACAATCGGTGCATTTCCGCAGGAAAGAATCTGGGTTTTTGGCGAGATTGTAGCGTACGGAAAGTGACGGCTGATACAGCATGGTGTCCATGGATGCCTGGATAACCATGTAGGAGAGGTCGTTCACAGCATCCTGACCATACTTGTCGATACCACCTGCGCAGACGTTTTGGAACATTGTGTAGCCGTTTGCATACTCTGCAGTCACGCCGTCTTGAAAGAGACAGGGCTCGGCAAGTTTGATCCACATGCAATCCAGTAACTCCTGTGCACCTTCCGGGGTGAGAAACCCCGCTTCAATGTCGGCCTTGTAGTATGGGTATAAATACTGGTCAATACGTCCAAGATTATAGCTTGCAGCATTTTGTTCCATGAAAATACAGCTGTGGTACAGATAAACAAATTGTATTGCCTCACGGAAGGTTCTAGCTGGCTTTGCAGGAATATGAGAGAAAACTTCTGCAATTTCCTCGAGTTCAGTTTTTCGTCTGGAGTCTGTTTCCTCAGCCGCCAGCCGCAGGGCTTCTTCACGGTAGCGGTTACCCAGGATTATAATACCTTCAGCGGAAGTTCGCATTGCCTGAAGATACGCTATACGGGCATAATGATCCGGCTCAGTGATTGAATATTCAGATATTCTCTTATCAATATGGGCTATGACTCCATCAATGCCATCAGTCAGTAATTCAACGTAATCAGGTGTAAGTTCTCCTGGTCCACGAACTGCTTTGCGTTCGATGTAAATAACTCCATTGTCTTGCAGGTCGAGAATATCCTGCGGTGCAAGAGCCTGCCATTTTTCATAGTTGGATCGTCCCTGCCAGTATGGTTTGATGACGTCCTTGAAGGCTTTTTTATCGTCTTCTGAAATATAAAAAGGATCATATGGGCGGTCGCTGATGGTGTCGAGTTCGTTATCGAGAACCGACCAGCACACATCGGCGCATAGTATTCCTCCTCTCGTAACCTTTCCAGAACAGCCAACTAACAGTTCGTCATCCCAGATAGTGACTGTCTTTTTCTGGCAAACCTCCTTAAAGGCTATTGCCTTGCGCATCTCTTTTGAGAGTGGTTCTGTTTTCTTGAAACTCTCAGTGAGAATGAGGGCATTCTCGATATCCATGGTCGGTTTTGCATCGACAACCCGTTGGCGAAGTCTGCCGATTCTCTTCATATAGCCTTGTCCTGCCGCATCATTTTTAGTTGCCATTGTATTTCTCCGCATTTATCGATTAATGGTCTAACGGAAACCTCAAACCCAATTTGTAAATATAGTCACCATTATATTTTGCAAGAAAGGTGCCACATTGTCAGGAGTTAATTAAAAAAACAACAAGCTGATTTAACTATAAAAAAACCAGAGTTGGGTCACAGGCGAAAAGTTAAGAAACGGAGAAGAAGGTGGAAGTGGAAAATATTTTCAATATCCTGCAAATATTTTCAAAAAATGTGAGAAAATTTATCAATCAAGAACCATTTCTATCCCCAGCTTGTTTATTTTATAGCGAAGGGTTTGGGGGGAGAGATTCAGCAGTCTACCGGCTTTTGAGATGTTATAACCTGCTTTTTTGAGGGCGTTTTTGATGTAGTGCATTTCGAATTGATCTACTGCTGTGTTCAGGCAAAAATTTTTCAGGTTGGTAAAGCCAGCCAGATTAGTGTCGTGGAGATCATTATTCGACTGTTCAGATGTGCCTGAAGAATACTGTGGAGTCATTCCAGTGAGGGGAGAACTGCTAGTGCTGCTGCCATCAGCAAAACTCCTGTAATTTGACATGAAATAGGGAGAAAGATGGCGAGCATAGATTGTCGTTTCGTGTTCAATGACGGTGAGGCAGGATTTAAGGGTGTGCTCGAGTTCCCGCACATTTCCGGGCCATTGATAGTTTTCAAAGATTGAATAAACTTCATCCGAGACTCTGATATATTTTGGGGAGGAGCGTCCTGCCCATTTACTCAGGAAATGGTTGCAAAGGATAGGAATATCAGATTTGCGTTGTTGCAGAGGCGGAATTTCAATGACGACCACCGCTAACCGGTAAAAAAGATCCAGCCGGATAGCATTTTTCTCCAGTGCCTGGGAGGGAGAAATGTTACAGGTGGAGATAAACTTTACATCGATGAGGATCTCCTGGTGCGCTCCGACACGGCGGACCTTTTTTTCCTGGATTACCCGAAGAAGTTTTGCTTGTAACTCAAGCGACATCGAATTGAGTTCATCCAGCAGCAGAGTGCCCCCTTCTGCTTTTTCCAGCAGCCCAGCCTTCTCAATGGCTCCGGTAAAGGCACCTTTTGAGGTTCCGAAAAGGGTCGTCTCTAATAAATTGTCAGGAATTGCTGCGCAGTTGATCGGGATAAAAGGCTTGTTGGCCCTGGGAGAAGCGTAATGCATCGATTGGGCGAACAGTTCTTTACCGCAGCCAGTTTCGGCCCATATCAGGGCAGGAAAATCTGTCTGACTGTTTGCTTTCGCATAGGTAATTGCGTTTTTTAGTACCTGGCTGTTGCCGATAATCGAGTCAAAGGTGTATATTTCACTTTTTTTTGGGTGATAATTTTTAAATGATATGTGATCATCCTCTGTGGCATACTGTTCCAGCAGTTTCTGGCTGGTTTGCAGATTGAGGGCGAAATGTATAACTCCCTCAACTTTACCTTTGGAGTAGAGGGGGAAACCTGAACAGAGTGAATTAACCAGCTTATTTTCATTGGTGTAGTAGATAATTGTTTTCTTTATGATCGGTTTGCCAGTTTGAATAACCTTGATAGATAAATGTTCGTCGGCATCATGCGGATAAAAATCGACCATTTTTTTGCCCAGTATGTCAACATCCTGCAGGTCATCAGTCCGGGTCAATATGCGATTGATGTAAAGTACAATGCCTTCCTTATTAAGCACCATAACTCCTAAGAGAGAATTGTCCCATATCTGACGGTACGCTGGCGAAAGTACAGTCTCTATATTGAGTTCTTTATTTCTCATAGTTTCTCTATATGGTTGGCATCATAAAATGATGTCAAAAAGTTTCCCCGGATATCATAATTAAACGATGATTTGTCCTCAAAGATATCAACTAAACGTAATTGAAAACCCATATGCTGTCCATGATGATGTAACCACTTTATGGCTGTCATCGACTTTTACCACAATAAAAAAGAGCCGCACCCATACCCATATATCGGATGTGACTCTTTCAGGTGTTATCTCCTGGACAACTCAAAACCAATTTGCTATTTTCGAGTTAAATCAGTCAGTTCAGTCAAGCCGACATCCTGGAGTTTGCTTTTTGTGGGGATGCCCTTTTTATCCCAGCCTCGAGCCACATAATAGTCATCCAGAAGTTGATCAACCTCCTGTCGATTTATGCAGTGCCCCTTGTTGGGGCCATCCGGAACCGGTTCGTCCATAAATCTTGCTGGCGGGTAATCCATCATACGCCCAAAACCTTCAATCTCCCGGATCGAAATCATTCGGGTGAGATGCCAGACTTTCTCAGAAACGGCAAGCATTTCAGCCCAGGCCATCTTCTTACCTGTAACAGCCTCAAAGAGCTCTTCATAATTTTCAACATCAAATCCCAACTCCATATATTGGAGACGGCAGACACCAAGAAGGTCAAACAGTGGTCTCAGATGCTGGCTGGCGATTACATTACCGGCCTTGCCTTGAAGTGTCGATTTGGGCAAGAGTCTGGCCTCACCCCCGGAAGAGATCAAATCGTGAACATTGACGCTCGTGCCAGCGAGATCATGTCCCAGAACCCAAGCCCTTGCGTGATGGGCACCAATATCACTGGTCATATACGCCAGCATCATTCCAGGTGCATTGCGGCATTCGTACCCGGACCATTCCAGTCCTTTAACCTGAATTGCAAAATCTTCAGACCCCTGGCCAACTTTTTCGCTGGCAGCCTTTACACCTAAGGCAAGCAAGTCACCAAGTTTTTCACGATTGGCAATTATTCCAAGCAAGTGGACGACTGACTCAAGATCACTAAAGTGTATTTCTTTGCCGAAATCATCTTTGCTAAGAATACCCTTTTCCATGCATTCAAGTGCCCATGAGATAACAACGCCAGCACTGATTGTGTCCAGACCAAGTTCATCGCATACATAGTTTGCATGCGCGACCTCATGGATATTGTTTAACAGGACATTGCTGCCTAACAGACCGATAGTCTCAAACTCCGGCCCTTCAACGAACACCTGTTTACGTTTTGTTTTTGCTTTGCCATATTTCCCGCATGGGGTAGGGCAGCAGTAACAGCCTTTATCAGTGATTTTTAGCTCTCGCAGGATTGCAGCGCCATTAATCTTTTCCGCCTGATCCCAGTACGAGGTGGAAAAATTCTTCGTCGGAATGGCGCCGACCTTGTTGAGCCAGTCGGTGATGCCTGCCGTTCCTTCTGGAGTCCAGCCTTTAAATCCTGGTTTTTGCCTGATGGCAGCATAGGCTTTTTTACCTTCTTCAAGCAGCTTCCGAGGATCAGGTACGGGAATAGATCCGGTACCTTTTACAGCGACTGCTTTAATGTTCTTGGAACCGAGCACCGCACCGATCCCAACGCGCCCTGCTTGGCGACCAAAATCATGAGTAATGCAGGAAAAAACGACAAGATTTTCCCCAGCAGGACCAATAGTCATAATTTGATATTCTTCACCTAACTCTTTTTTAAGCTGTTCTTCTACCGTCAATGAGCCCATGCCCCAGTACTTCGTAGCATCACGAATTTCGACGGTATCATCTTTGATTACAAGTAAACTAGGACCTGCAGCCTTCCCTGTCAGAATCATCATGTCATACCCCGCATACTTCATGGCAGGACCGAAATGACCACCCATATTGCTGTCTCCATACCCACCTGTAGATGGTGATTTGCAGCCGAAATGAGTTTTTCCGGATGAAGGCAGGAGGTGGCCGCTGAGTGGTCCGCTGGCCATTACAAACAGGTTTTCAGGTCCTAAGGGGTCCGTGTTAGGCGGCAATTCATCCAGTAAGATTTTTGCAACAAAACCCCTGCCACCCATATATTGCGCAATTAATTCTTCGGGTAACGGAGTTTTGATAATTTCATTCTTGCTTAAATCAATCCGTAAAATTTTCCCTGCATATCCGTAATTCATTCTTTTTCCTCGTATCTTAAATACCTTTAAACGTGATGGCGTCCCTGGGGCAGATTTCGGCACACTGACCACAGGCAGTACATTTTATTGGCACATCTGAATCTGAATGAAGCAGTATTACGTTATGGGGGCATGCATCCACGCATTCATGACAGCCGATGCAGATTTCGGGATCTATCAAGTAGGTGCCGTTTTCAGCTGAAATTGCTTCAACCGGACAGATTTCAGCACAGGCGCCGCATTGATCACAAAATTTTATTTCGTAGGTTCCCGGACCGGGAAAGTGACCCACAATTGTGAGAGCAGCTTTCGCCGGGTTCACTTCACTATAGTTTGCCAAACCACAAGCGAGGCGACAGGTATTACATCCCGAACACAGTTCGTTGTGAGTATCAAAGTTCATTTGTTGCTCTCCTCTCCCTCTCCTTACGGTTTGTTGTCTGGTGACTGCATGATGAAAAGCTTTTCAATAAATCAATCGTTACATGTAGACAATGTATTGTGTGTGGACTGATTGCAGTCAGTTGGTATCATTCCTGGGGGATATTTATCCTCCGGCAATCGGGCCAAAAAGTGTTATGTCAGTATCATTTTTAATTGGATTATCAAGCGGGTGAATTTTCCCATCCACTACTGCACGAACCACTAGCAGAGGTGAAATTCCAAGGCGAACTGCCATCTCATTGATCGTGAGTGGTGAAGTGGAATGCACTTTTTCTTCCCGATTCAAGCCAGGGTAGAGGTGAGTAAGGTTATTTGCTATGTTTATAGTGTATTGCATTCTGCAGTTTTGGCGAAATTACGCTATCCTTATTCACACCAGGTGGATCAACTTTCAGGCGCTAAAAAAGATTTATAACACCTGAAGGCTGATACATTTGACTGGTTTACTCTGGTGACTCAGCAGAAGTAATTCTGTCTCATTTATAAAAAACCAAAAAGTTGAGGAAAAAAGTGCGACAACGGCGGCCAGAAAGACGTTATCAGCATCACCGGCAATCCTGCCGCTACCATGAAATATATGGCAGGCCACATAACTTCCGACATTCCTACTTTACCAATACGACACGCCATGAACAGGATTGGTGCCATTGGCGGACTGTTGCAGCCAATGACCACACTTGTACCGACTATGGCAGCGAACTGAACCCCTGAAACGCCTATGCTCTCCATAACCGGCAGCAGAAGAGGGCTGACGATTGCCACAATGGAGACATCGTCCATTATCATTCCCAACAGGATGAGGAATACATTCACCAGGAGAAGGATAATTATCCTGTTATGAAATGTGTCCATCAGGATTTCAGTGAGATCCTGAGGTATCTGTTCGAAGGTAAAAATACGACTGGCGACAAAAGAGAAAACTAAAATAATCATAATGACGCCGGTTGTGGTTGCCGCGTCAACCAGACATTTTCCCGCCTGTTTAAAACTGAGTTCCTTATATATAAACAGCCCTACCGGAAGGGCCCACATGACGGCAATGGCAGCAGCTTCGGTAGGCGTGAAAAAACCTCCGTAAATACCGCCCAGGATAATGACGGGGAGCATCAAGGCTGGCGCGGCTTCCCATCCTGTTTCCTTGATAGCCTTGACCCGTTCATCAAAAGGCATTTTCACCTCGGTTCCGTCCGATGTTCTGCGCATATGTATTGCGTTGAGAACACACAAAATTACAATAAGGAGAAGCCCGGGACCGACGGTTGCCAGGAAGCAGGCGGCAACGGATTGTCGAGTAACAACTGCATAAAGGATCATGGTAATGGATGGTGGAATCAATAATCCCAGCAGTGAAGATATACTCAGCAGCGCCGTGGTGTAGGCTCTTTTGTACCCATGTTTTTCCATGGGATCGATCATAATGGTTCCGATCGAAGCGACGGCCGCAGAGGCGGTACCGGATATTGCCCCGAAAATGCCACAGGCGACAACCATTGATGAGCCCATTCCAGTGCGGGAACGTCCAACAAGAGCTTCAACAAAAGCTACAAGTCTGGAGGCCATACCTCCGGCCTGCATCAGATAGCCGGTCATAACAAAGGCCGGCAGGGCGATGAGTATTACCGAATTGATCGACCAGAAACCAGTGGTCATTAAGGAAGAGATGTCGACCTCATATATGACGGACAAAACCAGGGTCATTGCCGCAAAGGAAAAAACAACAGGCACTCCGATGATCATCAAACAAACTACAACGGAAATTGCGATTAAAGCACCCATATTATCTGTCTCCTTCTTCGTTGGCGTCACTGTCATTTTTAAACAGTTCTGTGAGATCATTGATTACATCTCTGGTCAGGTAGATAATAAAAAAGATACTTGCGCAGAAAAGACTCCCCTGCGAGTAATACCAGGGAATGTGAAACACAGGAGTTGTCTGTTTTTTCTCAATGGCCCACGTGACGAGATCATAACTCCAGGTTGCAAAAAATATAGCTATAATAAGAGAGATAATCGAAGCCACCAACTTCATGAAGTGAATGATTTTTCTGTTCTTGGTAATAACCTGTACAAAGTCAGCGGCGAGATGTGTTCGCTCCTTTGCTGCCAATGTTGCTCCCAGCATGTAGAGCCACATGACACATATGAGAACTATCTCTTCAAGACCGAAAATGGGATCGCCAATGACAATTCTCGAGGCAATACCCACAGTCAACATGCCTGTGATGAGAAGGCTCAAAATAATTACGATCGGATTGATGACTGTCGATATGGCTGAATCAATAAATTTAAAAACTGCATTATTCTTCATTTTCAGAGCCTCACCGTTGATTGAAATGATTATATTCCCGAAAGCATGAAAGCTTTCGGGAATATGTTATCTCAGCTTTATTTGGGCACCGAGGCATTCTTCCGAACAATATCCATAACTTCTTTTCCGAGTTTTTCTTCAATCAAAGGCCATACTTCGGCTCTAACTTTTTTAACCCACTCAGCCTTCTCCTCTACGCTTGGCCTGATATACTCAATACCCCCTTCCTGTGCCGCCTTAATCCATTTGTCATCTTCATTTTTAGCGTCACCAAATTGCTTGGTGATAACCTCATTGGCGGTCTCTTCTAGTATCTTCTGGTGTTCTGGAGAAAGCTTCTCCCAACTGCCTTGATTCATGAGCAGAGCGTATGAAGAAAAGTTATGTTCAGTATGGACATAGTAGTCCAGTTGATCACGAAAGTATTCATAATCCCAGAAGATTACGTTACTAGAGTCTCCATCAACGACACCGGTCTGGATTGATGTATAGACCTCCGCCCAGTCGATTGGCACAGGCTGAAAGCCCATCGCTTTGATGGTTTGCGGAAGTGGGAAAATCGGCTGAGACCTCACCTTCAAGCCTTCGGCGTCCTTGACGTTCGTAGCATAACGCTTTTTGGTAGCAACTCCGCCAAATCCTTCCGGATAGGGGCCAAAATATTTAAGGCCCAGCTCAGCAAAGATAGGATCAATAAGTTTTTTCAGCCATCCATCCTTTCCATAACTTTTCATGGCATCTTCCCAGCCCAATACCAGGTATGGAATGTAATTGATTCCAAGTTTTTCATCATATGATGTCTGTGGCCAGGTGTGTAAGATGTCGATGTTACCCTTAACGAGCTGATCAAAGAGCTCCTGCTGGCCGCCCAGTTCTCCCTGGTAAAAAACCCTCACTCTAATCGCATCACCTGAGCGTTCTTTAATTTGCTTCGCCCACTCCTGTATTGATTTACCCTGCGGGCTTTCCTTGTCTCCTGACTCAAGAGCCATGCTTATTTTTATCTTTTTAGCAGCCTGGGCATCATTGCTGAGCCCACCAAGGTGGAGCAAAAAGCTGCCAACTATTACAAAACATAGAACACGAACGATATTCTTTTTGGTAGAATTCATTACACACACCCCTCATTTGGTTGGATTTTTGTAAGATCTCTTTCATAAAGTTCGAGACCACCGCCTTAAGTAGACCGTTTGCAATATCAATACCAAGCGACTCTTTGAGATGTGATTAGTGCCTTACTCCTGAACTTCTGTCATAAAAAACAAGAAATACGCCGAGTGGTTTGAAAATTAGAAACGTAAAAAACACCAAGGCCCTTATACCCTTCAGGCAAGCGATAGACTCCGAGCGGGTAATGAAAT
>NODE-576-length-13012-cov-3.90499_pt1 | contig 13012 bp, 13 predicted proteins | sample MGYA00139097_ERZ477577 | MGnify/ENA metagenome assembly ERZ477577 | reverse complement strand
TTGCTTGATGTTTTTTTGGAAAACTCAAGTACTTCAAAGCCAAGAAAGAAGTTCAAAAGTGGGCAGACGAGTTGAAGCCTGACATTATACATGCCCATTATGCCACAAGTTATGGGATGCTGGGAAAACTAGCAAAGAGACAACCGTTGGTTGTTTCCATTTGGGGATCTGAAACTTACGATTTCCCACAGAGAAGTAGTATTCATAAAGCATTCTTCAAATGGGTGATAAAATATCCAGATGTAGTTTGTTCCACTAGTGAGGACATGGCAAAAGTTTGTCAATCATTTGTGAATAGGCCTATAGAAATTGTTCCTTTCGGAATTGACACAGCTCGTTTTAAAATGGATAAAGACCGCGAGGAAAGTGGAATGCTCACTATCGGAACAGTAAAGTCACTCGAAGCCGTTTATGGAATTGATCGTTTATTAAGAGCGTATGCAGCTTATCGAAATAAATCCGAACAACCCTCTCAATTGATTATATACGGTAGTGGCTCACAAGAGATAGAATTGAAGCAAATGGCCATTGAATTAAATATCGATGAACACACGTACTTTAAAGGTTTTGTGACTGAAAACAACTTGATTGATGCCTATGCATCGCTGGATATTTATTGTGCTTTGTCCCTAAGGGAGAGTTTTGGTGTTGCTGTTTTGGAAGCCCAAGCAATGGGGTTACCTGTTATTGTTAGCGATGCTGGAGGACTTAAAGAAGTTGTGGAAGATGGAATTACCGGATTTATAGTAGAAAATGGTAATGCTGATAAAGCTGCATCTCAAATGGATGCATTATCAAATGCAATTACAAGAAAAGAAATGGGAGACAAGGCTCGACAGTTTGTTGTCGACAACTTTGATTTTCAAAAGAATTTAAAGGACCAAGTTAAGATCTACGACGAATTGATAGCGAAGAAGAAATGAAACTACTGATTCTTACACAATACTATCCACCCGAAGTTGGAGCACCTCAAAACAGGCTTCATGAACTTGCGATTCGACTAAAATCGAAAGGAATTGACGTAGAGGTTCTGACAGCTATGCCGAATTACCCACAGATGGAAATAGATCCAGCTTATAAAGGTGGGAATATAAAGGAGGAGGTTATTGATGGTGTTCAAGTGTATCGCTCAAAAATATTTGTGTCTAAGTCAAAAAGCATAATTCCTCGCTTACTCAACTACTTCAGTTTTGTTTGGACTTCCTATTGGAGAGGAAGAAAATTGGGGAATTATGATTACTTGATGGTTGAATCGCCACCACTTTTTTTGGGCTATTCAGCGATGCGATTATCAAAGAGATTAAAGGCTAAAATGATTTTCAATGTTTCTGACTTATGGCCTGAAAGTGCTGAAAAAATGGGTGTTGTCAATAACAAGATGATGTTGAAAATGGCTTACAAATTAGAGGCGAAATGTTACCATCGTGCGGCATTGATCACGGGGCAAACAATGGGGATTGTTGACAATATCAAACAAAGATTTCCCAAAGCTAATGTTCATTGGCTCCCTAATGGTGTTGATTTAGATTTTTACAAACCAGAAAACATTCAAGAGGCTGGATTTAGAAAACGAATTGGTTTATCTGAGGATGATGTCGTGTTTTTTTATGGTGGAATTTTAGGTCACGCGCAAGGACTTCATATTATATTGGAAGCTGCAAAAAAGTGTGAAGATCATCCAAACATTAAGATAATTCTTCAAGGAGCTGGACCAGAAAAGGAGGACTTGAAGGCTTTGAACTTATCGTTAAAATTGAATAACGTTTTGTTCTTACCTCCAGTGCAGAAAACAGAAATGCCTGCCATACTTAAGGAGGTGGATGTTGCCTTGGTTCCATTGAGGAAACTCGATATTTTCCAAGGTGCGATTCCTTCTAAAATATTTGAAGCATTGGCAATGGAAAAGGCTTTATTGTTAGGTGTAGATGGAGAAGCAAGAGCGCATTTTATCGAGAAAGGTAAAGCAGGACTTTATTTTGAGCCTGAGAATGTTGACGAATTAGCAAGTTGTTTGAAACAATTCGCTGAGAATCCAGATATCATTCGTGAAATGGGAGAAAACGCCCGTAAATATGTAACTAAAAATTTCAATCGAAACAATATTGCCAACGACTTAATTGAGGTTTTAAATAATAACTAAATTCGTATTAAAGACATTGCTAATGATACCATTTTCACCACCTAGAATAGACGATAAAGTCATTGCAGAAGTAACTGCAGCATTAAAGTCTGGATGGATTACTACTGGTCCTCGAACAAAACAATTTGAAAAGGACATCACAGCATATTGTGGATGCAAATCCACCGTGGCAGTTAATTCTTGGACAATGGGGATGCAAGTGCTCTTGCATTGGTGGGGAATAGGTGAGGGTGATGAGGTAATCATCCCGGCTTATACCTATTGTGCTAGTGCTAATGTCATTATTCATTCTGGTGCTAAACCGGTGATGGTAGATTTGAATGAGGAAGATTTTAACTTAAATGTCGAAAAAGTAAGAGCAGCAATTACCCCACGTACGAAAGCAATTATGGCAGTGGATATAGGTGGCTTACCAGCTGATTACGACAAGCTAATGGCATTAGTGCAGGAAGAAGAGGTACGAGGACAATTCAGTGGTTTAAATAGCTTACAACGACAATTAGGGCGGATTCTAGTAATCAGCGATGCAGCACATAGTTTTGGGGCTACAATGAAAGGGAATCGTTCAGGTTCACTTGCGGATATTTCATCGTTTTCATTCCATGCAGTAAAAAACTTGACAACCGCAGAAGGTGGGGCGTTGTGTTTTAACCTTCCAGAAGGTTTTGACCATGAATCCATCTACAAAGAGATGTGTACCATGATTTTACACGGTCAAAGTAAAGATGCGCTAGCAAAAACACAGAAAGGCAATTGGAAATACGATGTTGAAGAACCAGGTTTTAAGTGCAACATGACGGATATTCAAGCAGCTATTGGCCTGGTAGAGTTGGGTAGGTATGATGAGAATTTAAAACGCCGCAAGCAAATATTTGATCAGTACCACAATGCCTTTAACGAAGAAAGTTGGGCAATTAACCCCTTGTTCGAATCGAGTAGTAAAACTTCGAGTTATCATTTATACCTTTTAAGAATTGAAGGTGCTTCTGAAATGCAAAGAGATGCGATTATTCAAGAGATATTTGATCAGGATGTTTCAGTAAATGTGCATTTTCAGCCTTTACCTTTACTCACGGCTTATAGAAAGAGAGGGTATAAGATGGAAGATTATCCAGAAGCGTATCAGAAATTTGCGAACGAAATTAGTTTGCCCGTTTATTTTGACTTAACAGATGCACAAGTGAAAACAGTAATTGATGCTGTGAAAAAATCAGTTCAAAAGGTACTAGGTTGAAAAGACTTTTCGACATATTCGCTTCACTAATAATTCTACTCATTTTCCTTCCTTTTGGATTAATCATTGGGATTTTGATTGCAGGGGGAAGTAAGGGTGGTGTTTTTTATGTCCAGCAGCGAGTAGGTAAGGACGGTAAGACTTTCGGTTTATTAAAGTTCCGTACGATGCGCCCAGATTCTGATAAAAGTGGCAAGCTTACAGTTGGAATGCGAGACCCGAGAATTACACGCGTAGGTTATTTTTTACGTAAGTTTAAATTAGATGAATTTCCACAATTTGTGAATGTGCTGGCGGGGCAAATGAGCATTGTAGGTCCGCGCCCAGAAGTTGAAGAATACGTTAAATATTATACGGATGAACAGCGCAAAATTCTTTCTGTGAAACCTGGAATCACTGATTATGCCTCTATTGAATATTTCAACGAGAATGAATTACTTGGAAAATCAGATGATCCACAAAAAACATACATCGAAGAGATAATGCCGGCGAAATTGAAGTTGAACGAAAATTACGTGAAGAATCCTAGTTTAGGCACAGACCTTAAGATCATGTGGTTAACTTTCAAGAAAATTATCAGTTAACGATACTCTTTTTAAAGGGCAGAATTGCCACAAGAATATGCGCGAGCATATAAGCGACAAGTCCGATACAAGCTCCTGCTACAACATCTTCTAAGAAATGTAAGGAAAGATACATTCTAGAGTAACCTACGAATACGGCAAGCAAGCCCATAACTAACTGCATGCTTTGGTTCTTTTTGAAATAGACCATTGTTACAAAGGCGAAGAAGGCAAAAGCGGTAGCCGTATGACCCGATGGGAAGGAATTCATTTCATGCATCTCAACATCAGGAACAATGTATAACAAATGTTCTCCAATGAACTTAATTGGTCTTTCGGCGTTTGGATACACCACACGCTTTAAAAATTGAGCTAGAAATCCAGTAAAAATCAAGGAGCTCCAACCTAATACAAATGTTGAGTACCCGTACTTCTTAAACATTAATACTCCAATAGGCAGCACTAAAACAGCGGTTACAAAACCATCACCTAGATCAGTTCCGTATTTAAACAGTAGGTCTAAAAATGGGTAATGGTGCGCATTGATGAAGAAATGAATTGCTACTTTTTCTTTCGTAATAAGGAAGATAAGACCTAAGGTGATGTACAAAAGGCACATCAACAAAAAGGTTTTTATGAGCGCAATATTTTTAATGGACTTCATCATTTAATGCATAAGGAAAGCCAGTGCACAGCCGCCAATGATTGTCAGGAGTTTAACAAAGTTGAACTTGTGATTTTCACTTGTTTCAAAAATAATTGTTGTTGAAATATGTAAGAACATACCCACGACTACAGCAAGGATAATGTTGAAATCAAACCCTGATATGATTTGATCTGAATACATACCGAAAATGACTCCGATAGGAGCCGTGACAGCAAATATGGCCAAAACAAACCAAGCCTTTTTTAGTGAGACTTTACTCGCCGTTAACAAAGTCATCAAAGCAATTGCTACCGGAATACGATGAAAAAGAATACCTAAAAGGAGTGAATTGTCTTCATGATGGTGATGCATCGTCGCAATTTCATGTCCACTTATTTGATTACCCAAAGGGATACCTTCTATAAATGAATGGGCACACAAAGCAACAACAAGGCCGTAAGGAATCGCGGCATCCTTGTGTACATGCACATGGCCATGTTCAATTCCGCCAGAAAAGAACTCCAGAAGTAATTGAACCAAGAATCCGATTAGAATGTAAAGGCCAATGTTAATTTCGGCGACTTCGTATAATTCAGGTATGAAGTGAATGAAAGCAATCGATAGTAAAAAACCTCCGCTAAAGGCGAGCAAGAGTTTAATCAATTGCTCATTTTTTGAGCGATGCATTGTGGTAACAATAAAACCACCAATGGCCACTGAGGTAACAAGTAAGGATAAGACAATGATAAATTTCATTTTATCTTTTTTGCAATAATTATCAATCGATCAGATTCTGTTGGGTTAAAACCTGCAAGGTTAAAATCACCAAAAGTCTCTTGAATTTCGAAGCCATGCTTGACTAATAGCTGTTCAAAATCCTTCAATTTTAGTGCTTGTACGCGCTCCGTGAAGTGATAGTTACGTCCTTCATCACTAAATTTTATATCCTTGAAAATGTGTTGCCCGTCGTACCTTCGCGATAAATTAAATTCAATCCCGCTTAATTCTTTGGTTTCTGCTTCCACGAGCTGATTGATAACGCGAACACTGTTCATGAAATCAATCACAAGCATTCCGTCTTGGTCAAGCATGGCAGAAATAGCTTCAATTACCTTGTCATTATCTGAAAGATCATCGAAATACCCGAAACTCGTGAAAAGGTTATAAACGGTGTCAAACTTTTCGTTTAAAGGAACGCGCATATCTTGTACGGCAAAACGTAAACCTTCCTGCGTCGATTCTTTGGCTGCCTTGATGCTGTTTGAAGACAAATCAACACCGACAACGTCCAGTCCATGTTGATGCAAGGTTTTACTGTGTCTTCCCATGCCACAAGCAAGATCTAAAACCTTATCTCCTTCTTCTTGACCAAGAAACTTGACAAGATTTGAAATAAAATTTCGCGCTTCTTCATCATTTCGTTTTTGATACAAAATGTGATAATAGCTGGTATCGAACCATGTAGCAAACCAATCTGACTTTGACATAACTGCAAAGTTAAACTATCTTTTAATTCGAACCATTTTTATTTACAAGTCTAATGATTATCTTTAGTCCCAACTAGTTATGGCCATTACTGATGTATACGACTTCTACCGCAAAATGGAGGATGATAATATTATCCTTTCATTCAAAGGTGTATTCACAGCAGACCTTCTTACATCGATTTTAAATATTCTAGAATCCAAAATGGTGGATTTAGAAATTTCGCCTAAAAAGAAGCGTCGTGTGTTCAATGTATTGGTAGAGTGTTTTCAAAATCTATACCATCACATTGAAGCAGTAGGGCAGGATCAGGAGATTATAGATCATCACAAGACAGCTCTTATAATGGTGAAGCATGAGAATGGTTCGTTCATGGTAAGGACTGGTAATTTCATTGCTAAAAACGCAATGGGTGAGTTAGCAAGTCGATTAGACACGGTTAATAATTTAGACGAAAAGGGCTTAAAGGATTTATACCGTGCTACGCTTCAGAATGAGAAAAGGACAGATAAGGGAACAGCAGGATTGGGCTTTATAGATATCGCCCGTAAATCGAAAAATAAGTTAGAATACGATTTTATTGACGTTAATGAGAAAACAGGGTTTTTCTGTTTGAACGTGGTAATAGATTAATTAATATATTTGAATTATGGAGAAATTATTCATAGACGGATCAGCAAAAACACCTTCAATCGAATTTGATGGAGAATCAGGTGTATTACTTTTAAAAGGACGATCAATTCCTGAGAATTCGATCGAGTTTTATAAGCCTTTAAATGATTGGTTAGATGGTTATGCAGGTACGCCTCAAGGTAAGACTGTGGTGGACATGCGTCTTGAGTATTTTAATACTTCTTCATCTAAATGTATTCTAGACTTTTTCAAACGATTGGAAAAAGTAAATGGGAACAATACAGAAGTTCACGTTAACTGGTATTTCGAAACGGATGATGAGGATATGGAAGAAGCAGGAGAGGATTACCAAGCAATTGTAGGTCTGCCATTTAGTATTATTGAGGTCGACGAGATCTAGTAAATGCAAACGATCGGACTTACCGGAGGAATTGGCTCAGGAAAGAGTGTTATTTCTAAAATCCTAACATCACTTAATTATCCCGTTTTTAATTCAGACCTTGAAGCGAAGCAAATTCTTGTAAAAGATGATTTGGCGATCGCTGAAATGAAGGAGACATTTGGCGAACAAGTTTACTTGACGAGTGGAGAGCTTGACCGAACTTATTTGAGCAATTTAATTTTTTCTGATAACGAAGCACGAACCAAAATGAATGCAATCGTTCACCCTAAAGTGAGAAAGGCATTCAATTTATTTTGTGCAAAACAACAATCATCACTTGTCTTTAATGAAGCTGCCATCTTATTTGAAACGGGAAGCTACAAGAATTTCGATTTAAACATCCTTGTATCCGCACCTGAAGAATTACGCTTAGCAAGGGTGATAGCAAGAGATGGTGCAGAGGAATCGTTTGTAAAAGCGAGAATAGCAGCCCAATGGGAGGATGAAGAAAAAAGTAAACTTGCGGATTACACAATCATTAATGACGGCAAAGAACCTGTCATTCATCAACTAGAAAAGATTTTAAACGAGATTACTTAATTTCCGTAAAATCATCAAAACCATCATTTTGATTGTCTTGAGGATCTTGAGGCTGCGAACCAGTCTTTCTAAAAGCTTCACCACTCAATAAGAAATTAAATCCACTCGACATTTTGTTGAAGAGATTGAGTAGGAAGAAGAATCCAATTACTTTAAATATAAATCCGAAGATTGGCGTATCCTCAATGTTCAAAATACTGCTGTGAAACCATAGTGATAATGGGTTTGAAGCATACTCAGGGAAAAATGCAAAGGCAGCAAATATCACAAGAGCAAAGGCAATTACGAATAATTCAGCTCTAGAATTAAATGCTTTTGGTCGTTGTCCCATTCCAGCTCCCATCATCTTAATCATCATCAATTTATTCTGGTTGTTTTGAAATTTACCAATGAAGTAAGTGAGGAGAATAATTCCCGCCAGTATCAATTGATTGGTAAAATCCATATTGGTACCAGCATCTTGGATACAGAATAAAAAAGTGACATCAGCTAAGAAAAAATATTTCAATGCACGAATGACATATACTTCTCCGGTAGAGCGAGTTCTACCTGCACTTAGTATTCCAATAGCTAATTCTATCATTCCCCAAAGGAAGCCGTAGATGGCGAAAAGCACACCTAATCTGAAAATAAAGTTTAATAATTCCACAAAAACAAAGATAATGAGATTCTGTTAGAATCGATGGGATACTCAATATTCACTAAATCACTATCTTTATGCTTCATCAAAATTAGATTATGAAAAGAATACTATTTGTGGGTGTAATGATCGTTGCGACGATCTTCAAGACACAAGCGGAAGAAGGAATGTTAATCCCATCATTGATTCAAGCTTTTGAAAGCGACATGAAAGCTATGGGAATGAAGTTATCTGCGGAAGATATATACAGTGTGAACAACTCAAGTCTTAAGGATGCAATACTGCATTTTGGAGGTGGATGCACAGCAGAGCTCGTTTCAGATCAAGGATTGTTATTAACGAATCATCATTGTGGCTATTCTCAGATTCAGTCACACTCTTCATTGGAAAATGACTATTTGAAGTATGGGTTTTGGGCAAAGACGAAAGCTGATGAATTGACAAATCCAGGATTAACAGCTTCAAGAATCGTGAGGATTCAAGATGTTACCGAGTCAGTACTCTTTGGAACTGAAGGTTTAAGTGATGCAGATGCCTTGGCAAAAATGCAAGAAAATGTGAAGAAGTTGATTGAGGACGCAAAGAATGGTAATCATTATGGAGCAGAAATAAAACCTTTCAATTATGGGAATGATTTTTACCTAATAGTGAAAGAAACATTTTTGGATGTACGATTGGTGGGTTCACCACCTAATTCAATTGGTAAGTTCGGTGGGGATACAGACAACTGGGTTTGGCCACGTCATACAGGAGATTTCTCTGTTTTCAGAATTTATTCAGATGCAAACAATATGCCTGCTGAGTATAGTGAAAATAACAAACCATACACACCATTGCATTATTTACCAGTTTCGGTTAAGGATAGAGTGCCTGGTCAATTTACTATGGTTTACGGTTTTCCAGGAACGACAGAGCAACATCTTTCATCAGGTAATTTGAAGTACATTATGGACATTGAGCGTCCGGCACGAATAAATATGAGAGAAAAATCATTGAGTGTTATTGATGCTGGTATGCGCTCTTCAGATTTGTTGAGAATTAAGTATGCTTCTAAGCAAGCGAGAATTGCAAATGGTTGGAAGAAATGGATTGGTCAATTGGGTGGACTAAAAACAGTTGATGCGATTCAAATCAAATTGGACAGAGAAAAGGCATACAATGATATGGCTAATTCTAAAGACGCTTGGAAAAAGGCGTATGGATCCGTGATTGCTGATATGAATGCAACAGTTGAAAAGTACAAGGATGCTGATTTTGGCTATTCCATGGCGATTGAGTATTTGTACGTAGGACCAGAAATCTTTAAGCGAGCTAGAGCGATCAATGATTTCATGGCGGAATATGAGACGCTAAAGTCAGATGAAGAGATTGAAGTTTCCATTGAAAAGCAGAGAGCGGCTGCAACGTCCTTCTTTAAAGACTTTGACAAAGGAATTGATAAGGAGATTTTTAGATTGCTTACAGCGGAATATGTGAAACAATTGGAGGGTAAGAGCCTACCTGCGATGCTTAAGAACAAGAGTGCTGATGATTTGGCAAATCAGATTTACGAAAAGTCAATCCTTGTTAACGAAGATCGCTTTATGAAATTCTTAGACAAATTAAAGGCGAAGTCATTTAAGAAGCTAAAGAAAAAGGACCTTGGATTTAAATTATTTCAAGAGGCTACAGCTAATTTCTATGATAATGTTTTACCAGATGTTAGAATCTACCGAGGTACAATGGAAGGTTTATTAAAAACGTATACTGCTGGTAAAATGGAAATGTTCCCGGACGAGAAACACTGGCCAGATGCCAATTCAACAATGCGTATTTCGTATGGTAAATTGGAAGGTTCAGCTCCTCATGATGGGATGATGTACACGGAGCATACAACATTGGATGGAATTATTTCGAAAAATAATACGGGTAATCCTGATTTTGAAGTATTACCGAGAATGAAGGAGTTAGCGGCTAAACGCGATTATGGCTCATACGCTCAAGACGGTGAATTATGGGTTTGTATGACAAGTTCAAACCATACGACGGGTGGGAACTCTGGTTCTCCCGTTATTGATGGCGAAGGGAATTTGCTAGGTCTTAATTTTGATAGAACTTGGGAAAGCACAATGAGTGATTTCATGTTTGATGCTTCAAGATGCAGAAACATTACTGTTGACATTCGATATGTGATGTGGGTAATGGACATTTATGCTGATGCTAAGCATCTCGTAGATGAAATGACAATTGTGAAGTAATCGAATTAAATAAATTGCGAAAGGCGGCCTATTGGTCGCCTTTTTTTATTGCTATTGTTTCCAATAGGGTAAGTGAGTCCACCTTGTAAGCTGGAACAAAGTTGATTTGAACAAAAAAGGACAGCCACTGGCTGTCCTTTAAATTTCAATTTCGCAGAGTTAAATATGTAATGCTCTGTCCTCAGTAGCCGCTAGCGCCGCTTCTTTTAGTCCTTCTGAATAAGTTGGATGTGGATGACATATTCTTGCTATATCTTCAGCAGAGGCTCTGTATTCCATTGCTACTACTGCCTCCATGATGAGGTCAGCTGCTCTTGGAGCAATCATGTGAACACCAAGCACTTCATCGGTTGCTTCGTCAGCAATAACTTTAATAGTTCCCATGATATCCATCGAAGCTCTTGCTCTACCCAATGCTTTAATTGGGAATGAACCTACTTTGATAGCAACACCCTCGGCTTTCAATTCTTCTTCTGTTTTTCCTACAGAAGCAACCTCCGGCCAAGTATAAACAACACCTGGGATCAAGTTATAGTTAATGTGTGGTTTTTGACCTCCTAACAATTCTGCAACGAATACGCCTTCTTCTTCCGCTTTGTGAGCTAACATAGCTCCTTTAATAACGTCGCCGATTGCATAAATGTTCGATACATTGGTTTGCAGCTTGTCGTTCACATCAATTTGACCTCTATCGTTTACTTTAACTCCAGCATTCTCCAATCCTAAACCATTTGTAAACGGTTTACGTCCAACTGCTACTAAACAATAATCGGCTTTCATTGTTACTTCTTCACCTTTCTTATTCAAAGCAGTAAGTACAACACCTTTACCGGTGTTCTTTACGTTTTGAACGCGGTGTTCAGTATGGAATTTCATTCCTTCTTTCTTCAATACTTTTGTTAGTTCCTTTGCCATTGTGCCATCCATTGTAGGGATAATCGTCTTGGCAAACTCAACAACTTCGATTTGTGTACCTAATCGACCGTAAACAGAACCGAGCTCTAAACCAATAACACCACCGCCAATCACAAGCATTCTTTTTGGTATTTCAGTCATGCTCAATGCTTCGGTAGAAGTAATGATTCTTTTCTTGTCAGGCTCCATTCCTGGGAAATAGTTCGGTTTTGACCCCGTAGCGATAATGATATTTTTCGCTGTAATGGTGGAATCACCTTCTGCACCAGTAACTTTGATTGTATTTTTATCTACGAATGAACCCAGTCCATGTAATACGTCCACATCGTTTTTTCCCATAAGGAATTTGATACCAGCGCAAGTTTGAGAAACAACATCATTTTTACGTTGAATCATTTGCTTGATATTCGCTTTCACATCTTTCACATCGATACCGTGTGTTTCAAAGTTATGTGTTGCGTTATGGTAGTGCTCTGATGAGTCAAGTAAGGCTTTTGATGGAATACAACCTACGTTTAAACACGTACCACCTAAAGTGTCGTATTTTTCGATTAAAGCTGTTTTCATTCCAAGTTGTGCACATCTAATTGCGGCAACATATCCTCCGGGTCCTGATCCAATTATAGCTACGTCGTAATTACTCATGATTTATAGTTTGTTACAAATTTATTATTAATGATTTAACTTCACGGCTAAAGCACAAAAAAAGAGGCTACAAATGTAGCCTCTTTCAATATGAAGTTAGTTGTTATTATAGTACAACTACTTTTTTAGTGATTGAGCTTCCTGCTGTTTTTACTTCAAGGAAGTAATAAGAAGCTGCAAGGTTTTCTGTATTATCCAATGCTTGAGTTACTTGTGCATTGGTTGTATTGATAACTTGTTGTGCAATAACTTTACCTTGAACATCTCTAAGGATGAACTCAGTAGGTTCGTTTTGCGCTGTATAAGTTACATTAATCGCTTCACCACTTGTTGGGTTAGGATATACTTGAAGATCCATGTTTGCAATTACATCATCACTTAAAGAAAGTGTTCCGTTAATGCTGATATCATCAATCCATAAGTTACTTGATACATCAGATGCTTCGAATTCAAACTTGAAACGCATTCTGTTTGATCCAGAGTTAGTAACAACGTTGAATGATTCAGTTACCCACTGAACTTCTGCAGAAGGAACATAATCAGCTCCACTTGCATAACCCGCTGTTACAAGCGCTTGGTTTTGTATTGTTTTACTTGTGATCCAGCTTTCTCCACAGTTGCTAGAAGTGTATACCTTTAATCTTTCTGTAATATCTGCTGGATCATTCGCATTAGTTGCGTAAGCATACTTAAATGTCACTGTTACTCCACTAGTTGTACGTAAATCAAAAGATGGTGTAATTAAAGCATCTACTGAACCACCAAGTCTTTCGTTGTAGAAGTAATCTGCCGTAGCGAAATTTGCTTGAGAAACATCTTTGTAGTTTTCAAGCTTCCATGCATTACCTTGGTTTCCACCTGCCTCAATCGGCTTTAACGGTTCCATTATGTA